>ERZ773258.60-NODE-60-length-131856-cov-14.607727_pt1 | contig 131856 bp, 123 predicted proteins | sample MGYA00511962_ERZ773258 | MGnify/ENA primary metagenome ERZ773258 (study PRJEB29015, sample SAMEA2737755) | human gut metagenome | biome: human gut; feature: human-associated habitat; material: faeces | place: China | collected 2012 ... | reverse complement strand
GCCGTGAAACGGCAGAATAAAATGATGAAATCATTTTATTAAGAAATAGTATTATCAGTCCTGCCGCTCTTCCTCCGGAGTAAAATCCAGCGTAATGGACTTGATCCCGGTGCGCATTTGGATATACCGGACGCCGGCGGAATCCATCATCCGCTTGGACGCCATGGTCGCCAGGCTGTCCGCGTATTTGTCCGAGAGGTAGTAGACCTCCTTCACGCCGCTCTGGATGATGGCCTTGGCGCACTCGTTGCAGGGGAACAGCGCCACGTACAGCTTGCTGCCCCGCAGGTCCCGCCCGTTGGCGTTGAGCACGGCGTTCAGCTCCGCGTGGACGACGTAGGGGTACTTGGTCTGCTCGCCGTCCCGCGCCCAGGGGTACTCGTCGTCGGAACAGCCCTTGGGCATCCCGTTGTAGCCGGTGGAGATGATGATGTTGTCCTGGGAGATGATGCAGGCGCCGACCTGGGTGTTGGGATCCTTGCTGCGCTTGGCCGCAAGCATGGCGATGCCCATAAAATATTCGTCCCAGCTGATGTAGTCCTCGCGTTTCATAGTGGAAGCCCCCTTTTTCGTTTTTCTCATTATACACAAAAGGCAGGACTGCCGCAAGTGGCTGCCCTGCCTTTTTTCGGATCAACCGAAAAAGTCTTTCAGATTGTTGAGAAATTTTTTCCTTTTGGGGGACTGATCCACGCTTCCGTCCAACTGGCGCAGGAGGTCTTTCTGCTCCTTGGTCAGTCTGGTGGGGGTCTCGACCACCACCGTGAAGCGCTCGTTGCCCCGGCGGCGGGTGTTGCCTACCTCGGGAATGCCCTTCTCCCGCAGGACGAACTCCCGGCCGGTCTGGGTGCCTTCGGGAATTTCATAGTCCACCTTACCGTCCAGGGTAGGCACCTGAATGGTGGCGCCCAAGGCCGCCTGGGTGAAGGTGATGGGGACTTCGCACAACACGTCCGTCCCGTTCCGGGTAAAGATCGGGTGCCGCCGGATGGAAATTTCCACCAGCAGGTCGCCGTTCGGGCCGCCGCCCACGCCAACGCAGCCCTCGCCCCGGACACGGACGCTCTGTCCGGCATCCACGCCGGCGGGAATCTTCACCTTGACCCGGTTGGTCTTGCGCACCTTGCCCTTGCCCCGGCAGGTGGTGCAGGGGTTCTTGATGACCTTACCCCGGCCGCCGCAGGTGGGACAGGTGGTGGTGGACTGCATCTGCATCCCCATAAAATTCTGCACGGAACGCACCTGGCCGGTGCCGTGGCACTGGCTGCACGTTTCGATCACGCCGTCGGCGCTGCCCGTACCCTTACAGTTGGGGCAGTTCTCGATCCGCTGGGCGGCAACCTCTTTTTCGCAGCCGAAGGCCGCTTCCTCGAAGGTCAGCTCCAGCCGCGCCATGACGTTTTCGCCCCGGCGGGACGCATTCTGCTGGGAGCCACGGCTGCGGCCGCCGCCGAAGAACTCGCCGAAAATGTCTCCCAGGTCGCCGAAGCCGTCAAACCCGCCGAATCCGGAACCGCCAAAGCCGGCGCCGCCGTAGCCCGCGCCGCCTGCGCCGAAGTTGGGGTCAACCCCGGCAAAGCCGTACTGGTCATACCGCGCCCGCTTGTCGGCATCGGACAGCACCTCGTAGGCTTCTCCGGCCTCCTTGAACTTTTCCTCGGCGGTCTTGTCGCCGGGGTTGCGGTCGGGGTGGTATTTCATGGCGGCCTTGCGGTAGGCCTTCTTTATGTCTTCGGCGCTGGCGTCCTTATTAACGCCCAGCACCTCATAGTAATCTCTTTTGGAATCTGCCATACTCAATTCACCTCATTTATAGCTTCCACAATTGACAGTGGACAGCTGACAGCTACCATAAAAAACACAGCAACCTTTGCTGCTGTCAACTTTCAACTGCCAACTCGGGAAAATACGCCGATAAGGGGCGGCGTTTGCCGCCCCTTTAGGCTTATCTGTTAGTCAACGCTTTCGTAGTCGGCGTCAACCACACCATCGTCGCCGGGCTTCTGGGTGCTGCCGCCGGGCTGCGCGCCGCCCTGGGGGTTCGCCTGCTGGTACAGCTTCTCGGAAACCTTGTAGAACGCCTGCTGGACTTCCTCGGTGGCCTTCTTGATGGCCTCGATGTCGGTGCCCTTGTTGACTTCCTTCAGATGGTCAATGGCGGACTGGATGGAGGCCTTCTCGGAAGCGTCGATCTTGTCGCCCAACTCGTTCAGGGTCTTCTCGGTCTGGTAGACGGTCTGGTCGGCGGCGTTGTGGGTGTCCACTTCGTCCTTGCGGGCCTTATCCTCAGCCGCGTACTGCTCGGCCTCGTGAACGGCCTTGTCGATGTCTTCCTTGCTCAGGTTTGTGGAAGCGGTGATGGAGATGTTCTGCTCCTTGCCGGTGCCCAGATCCTTGGCGGAAACCTTCACGATGCCGTTGGCGTCGATGTCGAAGGAAACCTCGATCTGAGGCACGCCCCGGGGTGCGGGAGCAATGCCGGTGAGCTGGAAGCGGCCAAGGGTCTTATTGTAAGCAGCCATTTCCCGCTCGCCCTGGAGGACATGAACCTCAACGGAGGTCTGGCCGTCCGCGGCGGTGGAGAAGATCTGGCTCTTGTGGGTGGGGATGGTGGTGTTCCGGTCGATCAGACGGGTGAACACGCCGCCCATGGTCTCAATGCCCAGAGACAGGGGGGTGACATCCAGCAGCAGGATATCCTGCACGTCGCCGGTGAGCACGCCGCCCTGAATGGCAGCGCCAACGGCCACGCACTCGTCGGGGTTGATGCCCTTGAAGCCTTCCTTGCCGGTGATGGTCTTCACGGCATCCTGTACGGCGGGGATACGGGTGGAGCCGCCAACCAGCAGCACCTTGTGAATGTCGGAAGCGCTGAGGCCGGCGTCGGACATGGCCTGACGGACGGGCTTCATGGTGCGCTCCACCAGATCGGCGGTCAGCTCGTTGAACTTTGCCCGGGTAAGGGTCACGTCCAGGTGCTTGGGGCCGGTGGCGTCGGCGGTGATATAGGGCAGGTTGATGTTGGTGGAAGTCACGCCGGACAGCTCGATCTTGGCCTTCTCGGCAGCTTCCTTCAGACGCTGCATGGCGACCTTATCCTTGGACAGATCGATGCCCTCGGCCTTCTTGAACTCGCCAACCAGGTAATCCATGATTCTCTGGTCGAAGTCGTCGCCGCCCAGATGGGTGTCGCCGGCAGTGGCCAGAACCTCGATGACGCCGTCGCCGATGTCCAGAATGGACACATCGAAGGTGCCGCCGCCCAGGTCGTAAACCATGATCTTCTGCTCGGATTCCTTGTCGAGGCCGTAAGCCAGAGCGGCTGCGGTAGGCTCGTTGATGATACGCTTGACGTCCAGACCCGCGATCTTACCGGCGTCCTTCGTCGCCTGACGCTGGGCGTCGGAGAAGTAAGCGGGGACGGTGATGACAGCTTCGGTGACGCTCTGACCCAGATAGGCTTCGGCATCCGCCTTCAGCTTCTGCAAAATCATGGCGCTGATCTCCTGGGGGGTGTAGCCCTTGCCGTCGATGGTGACGTGATAATTTTCACCCATGTGACGCTTGATGGAAGACACGGTGCGGTCGGCGTTGGTCACAGCCTGACGCTTTGCCACCTGACCGACCATACGCTCGCCGGTCTTGGAAAATGCAACAACAGAGGGGGTAGTACGGTTGCCTTCGGCGTTGGCGATGACAACAGGCTCGCCGCCTTCCAGAACGGCAACACAGGAATTGGTAGTACCAAGGTCGATACCGATAATCTTAGACATAATGTTTTCCTCCTAATATAGATAAAGCTAAATTGTTTATAAATTTAATTTGCCACCTGCACCATGGCGAACCGGACGATCTTATCGCCCATTTTGAAGCCCTTCTGGAACACCTGGGTGATGACGTTTTCGTCATGCTCCTCGCTGTCCAGATGCATCACGGCGTTGTGCAGATTCGGGTCGAAGGTGTCGCCCACCTGGCCGAAGACCTCCACGCCGAGACCATTCAGGATCTTCAGCAGCTCCGTCATGGTCAGCTCCACGCCCTTTTTGTAGGCGGCGTCCTCCGTGGGCTGGTTCAGCGCGCGCTCCAGATTGTCGTAGATGGGAAGCATCTTCGTTACGGCGTCGGCCTTGCCGTTGCCGTAGGACTGCTCCTTTTCCTTCGTGGTGCGCTTGCGGAAATTGTCATATTCCGCTGCCAGACGCAGCCGGGCGTCGTGCTCGGAATTGTATTTTTCCTCCCAGGGATCCGCCTGCGGCAGCTCCGGTTCCTCGGGCGCCTGCTCCTTCGGGGTCTCCTCCACAGCTTCCTGTGGGGTTTCCTCCGGGGCTTTCTTCTTTACTTCTTCTGTTTCCTTTTTTGCCACGTCTGTGACCTCCTGTCCATTTGCAGGGTGGGGGAAAATCTCCGCTTTTGCGGTTCGGGGATTTTCCCCAGCCCTGCCTGATTTACTCTATTCTTTCGGCGGCTCCGGCAGCTTTGGTTGCTGGGGCTGCTCGGGCTTGCCGAACATCTTGCTCAGGCTCTCGGCGAAGTAGCTCAGGCGCGCCGTCACCTTGGCGTAATCCATTCGGGTGGGGCCGACCACGCCGATCATGCCCTGCATTCCGTCGCCGATGTCAAACTTGGTCATCACGACGGAGGTGTCCTTCAGTTCATCCGCCACGTTTTCGGGGCCTACCAGCACCTTGGTGCCGCTCGCGCCCTCCATGACGGCGGGAAGGTTTGCCAGCGCCTCTTCGTCGATGGAATCCATCACCCGCTGGGCTTTGTCTACGTCCCGGTATTCCGGCAGGCTCAACAGCCTTGCCTGACCGGTGACGGCCACGCTGGTGGAATCGCTGTTTTTCAGCGTCTCCTGGGTGAAATCCAGGATCACCGGCACCAGACTTGCCGCCGCGCCCGCCGAACGCATGACCTTTTCCATCAGCTCGGCGGTAAAACCATCAAGGGGAATGTCCGTCATGCTGGCGTTCAGCACCGCGCTGAGGAGCTTCAGATCCGTTTCGCTGACGTTTACCGGCAGCTTGATGAGCTTGTTCACCACCTGCTCGCCGCCCAGCATCAGCACCAGAATGAAGCTTCCCTGTCCGGCCAGGATCAGGTCGAACCGCTTGACGCAGGCGCTGCCCTGTCGGGACGCGGCGGAGATGGCGGGAAGGTCGGTGGCCTGGGATACCAGCTTTGCCACCTTTTCCACCATTTTATCCACCCGCTGCATCTTTTCCTCAATGGCGCTGCTGATGGACTTGGTTTCGTCGATGGACAGGCGGTAATCCATCATCAGCTCGTCAACGTACAGCCGGTAGCCGGCTGCGGAGGGGATGCGCCCCGCGCTGGTGTGGGGCTGCTCCAGATAACCCATGGTGGTCAGCTCCGCCATTTCGTTGCGGATGGTCGCGGAGGAATACTTCATGTCCGGCAGCTCGGTAATGGCCTTGGAGCCCACCGGCTCCGCCGTGCGGATATACAAATCCACCACCGACCGCAGAACCTTCTTTTTCCGCTCTGTCAGTTCCATCGTATTCCTCCTTTTCCTTTTGTCTTTAGCACTCCATCTCTCTGAGTGCTAAGCACACTATACCGCAGAGTGCCAAAAAAGTCAATAGGTCGTTTTTGAATTATTCTTGAACATTTCGGGAAATTGGGGCGATTGGGGAAAATCTTCTCTGGGTTAACCATCGAAATTGCCCTGTGAATGTGAAATACCCTTGAATTTTTCTTGAATTCTCCCTCCGGGGGTGGAAGTTTTCGTTTCTTTGTGCTATACTGTACGATACAGTATTGTGCGGGGGTCTGCCCCGAAACCGATTTTTGGAGAGAGAGCTTATGCTGGAATTATTGGCGCCCGCCGGGTCAATGGAAGCTCTGCGCGCGGCCGTTCAGAACGGCGCTTCCGCCGTCTACCTCGGCTGCGGTGCATTCAACGCGCGGCAGAGCGCGAAAAACTTTACTCCCCAGACGCTGGTGGAGGCCATTAAATACTGCCATGTCCGGGGCGTGCAGGTTCACCTGACCCTCAATACCCTCGTCTCCGACCGGGAGATGACGGAGGCGGGGGAGCTGATCCGCCACGCGGCACAAAATAATATCGACGCCTTTATCGTTCAGGACCTGGGCGTGGTGCAGCTGTGCCGGCAGATCGCCCCCGGCATTCCCATCCACGGAAGCACCCAGATGACCGTCCATTCTCTGCCCGGCGTGCTGCTGTGCGCCGCCATGGGCATGAAGCGGGTCGTGCTCAGCCGGGAGCTGAGCCGGGAGGAAATCCGCTACATCTGCGCCAATTCTCCCATTGAGATTGAAGTCTTCGTCCATGGCGCGCTGTGTATGTGCTATTCCGGCCAGTGCTATATGTCCGCCATGATCGGCGGCCGCTCCGGCAACCGGGGCCGCTGCGCCCAGCCCTGCCGCCAGAGCTACGGCTACACCCACTGGCAGGAAAAATACCCCCTGAGCCTGAAGGACAACTGTCTGATTCCCTATCTGCGGGAATTGCAGGAAATGGGCGTGGTCTCTTTGAAGCTGGAAGGCCGGATGAAGCGGGCGGAGTACGTGGCCACGGTTACCGCCGTCTACCGCAAGGCGCTGGACGAGATGACCGTCACCAAGCCCATGATGGACGCCCTGTATACCGCCTTCAACCGCCAGGGCTTCACCGACGGCTACTATACCGGCCGTATTGATACCAAAATGTTCGGCGTCCGTCAGGAAACCGCCGACGATCCCCAGTGGCTCCAGGCCGCCCGGCAATCCTACGAAGCAGGGGAGACCCCCCTTGTGGACGTCCGCTTCCAGGCCATGGTCACCGTGGACGGCAGCTGCGTCATTGCCACCGACCCGGAGGGGCGGACATGCCGTTCCGACGGCCCCGTGCCGGAACGCGCCCAGAATATCTCCATCACCGGGGCGATGCTCGCCCAGCGGGTCTCCAAAACCGGCGGCACGCCCTACCGGTGCGTGGAGGTGCGCACCCGTGTGGATCCCGGTCTCATCATCTCCGCCTCCGCCATCAACGCCATGCGCCGGGACGTGCTGAATCAGCTCACCGCCATCCGCGCCCGGCGGGAGGAGCAGGTGCTGCGCAAGCCCAAGCCCGTTCCGCAATTCAAGGGCGAAACGGGTCTGCCCGGCCTGACCGTTCAGGTAACGTCACGGGAGCAGCTGACCCCCATGCTTCTGGATCTGGAAACCACCATGCTGTACGTTCCCATCCACATTCTGCTTGCCGACGGGGAGCTTTGCGCCCGGCTGGTGCAGCGGGGACGGCTGGCGGCGGTGCTGCCCAGAATCGTCCACGACGGAGAGCTGCCCCGGATCAAAAAGGGTCTGGACGTCCTCCGCGCCGCCGGCGTCCGGGACGCGCTGGTGGGCAATCTGGGTCTGATCGCCCCCGTGCGGGAGGCGGGAATGCGGGTTCACGGGGATTTCGGCCTGAATATCTTCAACTCCGCTTCCATGAACGTCATGCGTTCCCTGGAAATGGCCTCCGCCACGGTGAGCTTTGAAATGACCCTCCCCCAGATACGGGACATGAGCAAGGCGGTAAACGCCGAGCTGATCGCCTACGGGCGGCTGCCCCTGATGGTGACGGAGCACTGTCTCATTCACAACAGGGCCAACGAATGCACCTGCCATCTGAAGGCCACCCGCCTGATCGACAAGACCGGCGCGGAGTTCCCGGTCATCCGGGACGGCGACAGCTGCCGCAGCGTGCTGCTCAACGGCAAGAAGCTGAGCTGGCTCGACCGGCAGGACGATCTTGCGAAGCTGGGCTTATGGGCAACGCGGCTGTACTTCACCACGGAAAATTCCAAGGAGGTTGACCGTGTGCTGAACGATTACATGAACCCCGAACCCCTCGACCCCGGCGCGTGTACCCGGGGACTGTACTTACGGGGTGTGGAATAACGCTTCCCCCTGTGCTCGAAAGGAGAACCTTATGCAGCTCATTCTCGCTTCCGCCTCGCCCCGGCGAAAGGCGCTACTGTCCCTCTTCCATCTACCCTTCACCGTCCGGGCGGCGGATATCGACGAAACCATGGATCCCGAAAAGCCGCCCTTTGACGAGGTCGCCCGGGTCAGCCGGTCAAAGGCGCTGGCCGTCCGCCGGGAAGAAGGCGACATCGTCATTGCGGCGGACACCATCGTGGTCTGTCAGGGGAAGGTGCTGGGCAAGCCCCACAGTGAGGCGGAAGCGGCATCTATGCTCCGGCTTCTCTCCGGGCGGGATCATCAGGTGATGACCGGCTGCACCGTTCTGTGCGGGGACAGGGTCGAGACCTTCACCGAGGTGACGAGCCTGCATTTCCGTCCCCTCAGCGACAAGGAGATTCTGAAATACGTCCAAAGCGGCGAACCCATGGACAAGGCCGGCTCTTACGGCATTCAGGGCGGCGCGGCGCTGTTCTGCGAAAAGTTGGAGGGCGACTATTATAATGTAATGGGACTTCCCGTGTGCCGGCTGTATGAGACCCTTTGCTGCACGGTGCCGGAAGTGATGGAGGATACCTTATGAGAAATCTATTCAGTACCAAAGTGAAGATCATTCTGGTGATCGCCGCGCTGCTGACGGCGGCGCTGGCCATCTACAGCGGCATTTCCAACCAGAGTCTTCCCAGCGTGATCGTGCAGGGCGTGCTTGCCCCCTTCCGCACCGCAGGCACCACCCTGACCAACACGGCGGAAAAATACTACAGCTATATGTTCCGCTACGAGGCTCTGGACGCGGAAAACAAGGTGCTGGAGGAACGCATCGCCCAGATGGAGGACGTCGCCCGTCAGGCCGACTCCGTCTCCCGTGAAAACGAGCGTCTGCGCAGGCTCCTGGAGCTGAAGGCCACCAACGAGGACTACAAGCTGGTGGACGCCTATATCATCGGCTGGAGCTCCTCGGACTGGGAAAGCACCTTCACCATCAACCGCGGCACCAATGCGGGCATCCGGGAGAACCTGTGCGCCATCACCGCCAACGGCGAAGTGGTGGGTCTGGTGACGGAGGTGGGCGTGAACTACGCCGTCGTCAAGACCGTTCTGGACTCCACCCTGGAAATTTCCGGCACCATTTCCACCTCCGGCTATAACGGCATGGTCAAGGGCGGCTACGTCAGCGGCAACGATACCCTGCTTCAGATGAACTATCTGCCCTCCGAATCCATCATCCGCAACAAGGACCAGGTGGTGACCTCCGGTTCCACGGTGTATCCCCGGGGTCTGATCATCGGCTCCGTGGTGGACGCAGGCTATGAGGAAACGGGCGTTGCCAAGTTCGCCCTTCTTGACCCCGCCGCGGACATTAACTCTTTGGAGCAGGTCTTCATCATCACCCAGTACACCACCGAGGTCATGGTCACCCCCGGCACCGCCCCGGACTCCGAAACCGCCACCGCCCCTTCCGAAACCGCCCCTTCTGAAACCGCCGCCACCCAGGCGACCACCCCCGTGGGCTGAGGACACGCCATGGCAAGAAAAAAGCTGTCAAAGCAATCGGAATTCAAGCCCGACCCCCGGCAATGGAGTCTCTCCCAGCTGTTCCATCTGACCCAGCTGCAAAAGCAGCGGATCCTGAAATGGACGCTGTACGTGCTCACGGGGATCCTGCTTCTGACCATTCAGGACGTCATCATGGGCCGGGTCAGCATTTTCGGCGCAACCGCCGATTTGCCGGCCGTGTATATCCTGCTGATCACGGTCATTGAGGGCGTGGATGTGGGGAGCCTGTTTGTCCTGTTTGCGTCCACCATTTACTATTTTTCCGGCTCCGCGCCGGGGCCTTACTGCGTTGGCCTTCTGTGCGCCGTCGGCATCGTCGCCACGCTGCTGCGGCAGGCTTATCTCAGGCGCACCAAAGCGTCCATTGTCATCTGCGCCGGCATTGCGCTGACGATTTATGAGATGGGCTTGTTCATCGTGGGCATCGGTCTGGGGCTGACACGGTGGGATCGGGTCTTTTCCTTCCTGTTCACCGCCGCCTACAGCTTCGGCATTCTGATTCTGCTGTACGCACCCATCAATAAAATTGGTCTTATTGGAGGAACCACATGGAAAGAATAAGCCGATTTCGCGCTATCCTGCTTCTGATTCTGTTTATTACAATTCTGGCGCTGTTCGCCGTGAAGCTTTTCGATCTTCAGATCATCGAGACAAACGGCAACACCGACAACATCGCAAAATACACCACCGTTACCACCGTCCGTGCCGCCCGGGGTGATATCCTTGACCGCAACGGCAACGTCCTGGTGGGCAACCGCGCCAGCTATAATCTGGTGTTCAACCACTACGTTATCGAGTCCTACGGCCAGACCAACGAGGCGCTGTACTCCCTTGTGCAGAAATGCCGGGAGCTGAATCTCAGCTATAACGACCATTTCCCCGTGAGCAAGACCCGCCCCTTTGAGTATACTCTGAACGATTTTGCCACCTCCTGGCAGAACCACTTCCAGAGCTTCATGGTTGACCGGTCGCTGGACTCGGACATCACCGCGCCGCTGCTCGTTGAAAAGCTGCGGGAACGCTACAAAATCCCCGAGGGCTGGTCGGACGAGGACGCCCGCGCCGTCATCGGTATGCGCTACGAATTTGATCTTCGGGGTATTTCCAAGCTGCCTACCTACACCTTTATTCAGGACATCTCCGACGAGAACCTGTCCGCCATTCTGGAGCTGAACATCCCCGGTCTGATGGTGGAATCCTCCACCGTCCGGGAATATCATACCAAATACGGCGCCCACATCTTAGGCTACATGGGCGGCATGGACGCCGCCGACTGGGAAAAATATGAGAAGGAAGGCTACTCCATGGACGCCTACATCGGCCAGTCCGGCTTTGAGGAAGCCTTCGAGGATTACCTCCACGGCATCGACGGTCAGCGCGTGGACGTGGTTTCCAAGGACGGTACCATCGTCGAGCAGTTCTGGCGCGTCAACCAGAAGACCGGCGAGGTTTACACCCCCATCGCCGGAAACAACGTGGAGACCACCATTGATTTGGAGCTGCAAGGCATTGCCGAGGACTCTCTTGCCAACATCATGAAGGAGCTGACCGACCCGGAGAAGAACACCTCCAAGGATGCGAGTAACGGCCTGGACGCGGAGGGCGCGGCGGTCATCGTCATGAAGGTCAAGACCGGCGAGATTCTGGCCTGTGCCAGCTATCCCACCTACAATCTCGCCACCATGAACCAGGACTGGGCGGAGATCGAGGCCGACCCCCTCAAGCCCTTCTTCAACCGCGCCTTCGGTGCCAACTACGCCCCCGGCTCCACCTTCAAGATGTGTACCCTTATCGCCGCCATGGAAAACCGCAGTAAAAATCCGGAAAGTGAATTTTTCGGCAGATTCCTGTACCTCCCCGGCGAGATCATTCAGGATAAGGGTGTTTTCACCAAGTACGCGGGCTTCTCTCCCATGTGCCTGATCTATAAGTCCAACCCCGGCGTGACCCACGGCGAGCTGACCGCCGAGCGGGCGCTGGAGGTGTCCTGCAACTACTTCTTCTATGTGCTGGGCGACCGCCTGTCCATCGACTATCTGAACACGACCGCCAACGCCCTGGGTCTGGGCGTTCCCACCGGCATCGAGCTGACGGAAAAGGTCGGCTGGGTCACGGATGAGGCCAGTAAGAAGGCCGCCTACGGCGAGACCGGCGTTGACTCTCAGGTCACCACCGGCGACCGTATTCTGGCCGCCATCGGACAGGCCGAGAACCGTTTCAGCCCCCTGCAGCTGTGCGTCTACGCCTCCACTCTGGCGAACAAAGGTACCCGGATGAAGGCCACCTTCTTAAGCCGGGTGGTCGCCTCCGACTACAGCAGCCTGATCAAGGAAAATTCCCCCGAGATCATGAGCCAGATGGAAATCGCCTCCACCACCTACAATACCTATATTGAGGGTATGCGTCTGGTCATCGCGGGAGGCGAGGGTACCGCCCGTAACCACTTCGGCGGCCCCAAGGACTTAGACACCTTCCCGGTGGTAGTGTGCGGCAAGACCGGTACCGCCCAGCACTCCTCCGGCGGCTCTGACCATGGCGCGTTCATCTGCTTCGCCCCCATGGAAGACCCGGAGGTCGCCGTAGCCGTCTACGGCGAAAAGGCCGCCCACGGTTCGACCCTCGCCGCCGTGGCTGAGGATGTTCTGCGCGCCTACTTCGCCATGGAAGCCGCCAGCGAAGTCAACGCCTTTGAAAATCAGGCGTCATAAGCGCCGTCGTAAAACAGTCAACAGACACAGTAGGAAAACCTGCTGTGTCTGTTTTTTATAAGCACCCCTTGCCTCTCCCTTTGGGAGAGGTGGCCGAGCAAAGCGAGGACGGAGAGCGGAAACCGGGGTGCAATACCCTCTCAGTCACCTGCGGTGACAGCTCTCCCAAAGGGAGAGCCAAGGGGGTGTACCACGGCACGAAAAATGGCGCGCATCTCCCTTGCCTCTCCCTTTGGGAGAGGTGGACGAGCAAAGCGAGGACGGAGAGCGGAAACCGGGGTGCAATGCCCTCTCAGTCGCCTACGGCGACAGCTCTCCCAAAGGGAGAGCCAAGGGGTGTTCCTTTCATTTCAGCTCCGCCGGGAAGCTGGTATAGGTCTTTCCCGGCTTCAGCTTCACGCCCCGGAGCTTTACCAGCGCCGACACCGTGACGATCTCATAGCCCTGGTTTTTCAGAACGTCCACAATGTCCAGCGCCGCCTGCACCGAGCTTGCCGTCATGTCGTGGAGCAGGACGATGTCCCCGTCCTTTACGTTTTTCAGCACCGCCCGTTCCACCGCCGCCGTATCGGAGGTCGCCCAGTCCCGGGGGTCTACCGACCAGCTGAGGATGGCCAGCCGCCGCGCCTCGGCCACCTGACGCACCGCGTCGCTGCAGCACCCTCCCGGCGGCCGGAGAAACACCGGCTCGCATCCCTCGGGCAGCAGCGCCTGGGTGTCCATGATCTCGGAGGCCACTGTGCGGCGGCTCATTTGCTCCATGCTGTTGTGGGTGTAGCCGTGGTAGCCGATCTCGTGACCCTCGTCGAAAATCCGCCGGGTGATGTCCGGGTAATCCTGGATCCGGTAGCCGCACAGCAGAAACGTAGCCTTCACCTCTCGCTCCCACAGGCCGTCCAGAAGCCGGCGGGTATACCGCCCGGAGGGCCCGTCGTCAAAGGTCAGCGCCACATATTTTGTCGTTTCCGCCGCGTCCACGGGGATAACCAACAGGCTTAAGATCGCGAGAACCGCCAAAAACCGCCGCATGGAACCACCTCCGTCATTCTTTCTGTTCCGTCCCAACGCCCCCATATCCGCAATTTTGATTTGACGTAATGGCAAAAATGCGGTATACTATAGGATGGAGGGTTGCGGAATGGATTTGATTTGCCCGATCTGCGGAAGCAAACTGAATACCCTTAACAAATCTCTCGTCTGCGCCGGGCATCACTGTTTCGACATTGCCCGGCAAGGCTATGTGAATCTGCTGACGGTTCAGCAGAAGCACTCCCTGCATCCGGGGGACACCCGGGAGCAGGTGCTGTCCCGCCGCGCCTTTCTGGAGGCGGGATACTACGCCCCCATCGCCGAAGCCCTGATTGCCGTCTCAAAAGAGTTAAGACCCTCCGGCGAGCTTCTGGACGTGGGCTGCGGGGAAGGGTATTACTCCGCCCGTCTGGCTGAGGCTTTTGGAATGCACCTTACCGGGATGGACATCTCCCGGGAGGCCGTCCGCTGTGCCGCCGGGAAATACAAGAACGGTCTGTGGCTCTGCGCCACCGCGTCCCACATTCCCGTGGCCGACCACTCCTGTGACCTTCTCACCAGTCTGTTCGCCCTGACCGTGCCGGAGGAATTTAAGCGTGTTCTGCGGCCGGAGGGGTATTTTCTTCAGGTGCTGGCGGCGGAGGACCATTTGCTTGGACTCAAGTCCATCATTTACGACCAACTTATCGAAAAGCCCAAGGACACCGTCCCGGACGTGCCGGGCTTCACCCTTGTGAAATCCGTCCCCATCCGCTTCCCCTTCACCGTGGAAGGCCGGCAGGTGGAAAATCTGCTTTTCATGACGCCCCACGTTTTCCGCATCGGCAAGGACGGCGCCCAACGCCTGCGGGAGACAAAGACCCTGACGGACACCGCCAGCTGCGTCTTAAATGTGTTCCGTCCTGTAGGGAACCTCTGATGAAATCGTCTTCGGCCGAGCAGCGGATCTTTTCCTCTATCCGCGCAGTTTCAAAAGCGGGAAATACATACAGTATTCCTCCGCTTTTGAAACTTTCGGCTAGAGAAAAATCTCTCGCTGTCGGCTCTCGCCGATTCCATCAGAGCTTCCCTAATAACATTCCCCCACAAGGTGGATGTATGTCTGGAAAAAAGTCGAAAAAGCGTATCCGGCTGCCAGATTTGCCGATATCTTAAATTTTTAATGGAGTTTCTTTATGCTGGATAAACTACAGGCCATCTGCAACAAATACGATGAGCTTTCCGCCAGATCCGAGCAGCCGGATTTTTATGCCGACCCACAGAAGGCGGCGAAGCTGCTCCGGGAAAAAAATGACCTGGAGCCCATTGTGGAAGCCTTTCACGCCTACAATCAGGCGCAGCAGGACATGGCGGACGCCCAGGAGCTGATGGCCGACCCGGAAATGAAGGAGCTTTGTCAGGAAACCTACGCCGCCGCCAAGGCGCAGAAGGAAGCCCTAGCCGAAAAAATCCAGATTCTGCTCCTTCCCAAGGACCCCAATGACGAAAAAAACGTCATTATGGAGATCCGCGGCGGCGTGGGCGGCGAGGAAAGCGCCCTGTTTGCCCACAGCTTATTCCGGATGTACTCCATGTACGCCGCAAAAATGGGCTGGCGCATCGAGCTGATGAACCTGAACGAAACGGAGCTTGGGGGCGTGAAGGAAGCGGACTTCATCGTCAGCGGCCGGGGTGCGTACTCAAGGCTCAAATATGAATCCGGTGTCCACCGTGTCCAGCGGGTTCCCGAAACGGAGTCCGGCGGCCGCGTCCACACCTCCACGGCAACCGTCGCGGTTCTGCCGGAGATGGAGGAGGTGGACGTGCAGATCAACCCCGCCGACATCGAAATGCAGGTCTACCGTTCCAGCGGCGCGGGCGGTCAGCACATCAACAAGACCTCCTCCGCCGTGCGGCTGATCCACAAGCCCACGGGCATCGTGGTCGCCTGTCAGGAGGAACGAAGCCAGATCCAGAACCGGGAAAAATGTATGCGGATGCTGGCCAGCAAGCTCTACGAAATGGAGCAGGAGCGTCTGGACAGCGAAGTCACCGGTCTGCGCCGCAGTCAGGTGGGAACGGGAATGCGCAACGAGCGCATCCGCACCTACAATTTCCCCCAGGGTCGCGTCACCGACCATCGGGTGGGACTGACCCTGTACCGCATTGACGCGGTGATGGACGGCGACCTGGACGAGATCATCAACGCCCTCGCCACCGCCGACCAGGCGGAAAAGCTAAAGAATGCCCATCAATAAGGAAGATTCACATGGAATTTATCACAAACTCCCCGGAGGAAACGGAAAATATCGGCGCGGCGGTGGGCAGAATCATCCCCGCCGGGACGGTTCTTGCCTACCGGGGCGACCTTGGGGCAGGGAAGACCGCCTTCACCCGGGGACTTGCCCGGGGGCTGGGGTTCAAAGAAGCCGTCACCAGCCCCACCTACACCATCGTCAACGAATACTTGGGCGGGCGGCTCCCTCTGTTTCATTTTGACATGTACCGCCTTTCCTCCGCCGATGACCTGTTCGACATCGGCTGGGAGGACTATCTCGACCGGGGCGGCGTGTGCGCCGTGGAGTGGAGCGAGAATGTGACCGAGGCCATGGAGGGCGCGGTCAGCGTCACCATTGACGTTCTGGGGGAGAACACCCGGCGGATCACCATTTCGGGAGGGGATTTTCTTGCTGATCTTAGCCTTTGAAACCAGCGCGAAAGCCGCCTCCGCGGCGCTGCTGGAGGACGGAAAGCTTCTGGGGGAAAGCTACCAGAACACCGGCCTGACCCACAGCCAGACCCTGATGGTCATGGCGGAAAATCTGCTGCGCCAGTGCGGAAAAACCGTGGCCGACGTCAGCGCGGTGGCCGTGGCCGCAGGCCCCGGCTCCTTTACCGGCGTGCGCATCGGCGTCGCCGCCGCCAAGGGCTTTGCCTGGGGCAGGGAAGTGCCCTGCTACGGCGTCAGCACCCTGGAAGCCATGGCGCTTTCCCTGGGCGCATATCAGGGCTACGTCTGTCCCGTGATGGACGCCCGGCGGAGTCAGGTGTATCATGCGCTGTTTTATGTAAACCACGGAAGTCTTGAAAGAATTACCGACGACCGAGCCATTGCCTTGGAGCAGCTGAAGCAGGAGCTTGCGCCCCTGACTCAGCCGGTGTTTCTCGTGGGGGACGGCAGCGTCCTGACTTACAAGACCCTTTCCGGGGATGTCCCCAATCTCATTATGCCTCCGGAACACCGGATGCACCAGCGCGCCGTGGGCGTCGCCCTGCTTGCCGCGCAAAAACAAGCCGCCGGCCAGATCGGCGACGGTGCCGCTCTGACCCCCAACTACCTGCGCTTAAGTCAGGCGGAACGGGAACGTCTTGAGCGGGAGCAAATAAAAACATAAATCCGGGGCCGATTCATTCAACCCTGTAAATAGAAGGAGAAATATCATGGCAAACGTACACGTCCTCGATCATCCCCTGATCCAGCATAAGCTGGCCATTCTGCGCAACAAGAAGACCTCCGTAAAGGAATTCCGCGAGCTGGTCGGCGAAATTGCCGGTCTGATGTGCTATGAGGCCACCCGCAGCCTGCCCACCCGTGAGGTGGAGGTGCAGACCCCCGTCGCTACCGCCAAGTGCCGGATGCTGTCCGGCAAGAAGCTGGCCATCGTCCCCGTTCTCCGCGCGGGTCTCGGCATGGTGGACAACATGGTGGAGCTGATTCCCTCCGCCAAGATTGGCCACATCGGCCTGTACCGCGACCCCGAGACTCACAAGCCCGTGGAATACTACTGCAAGCTGCCGGAGGACATCTCCAACCGGATGGTTTACGTGGTCGATCCCATGCTGGCCACCGGCGGAAGCGCCGTTGCCGCCATTGATTTTCTGAAACAGCACGGCTGCCGGAACATCATCATGATGAATATCATCGGCTGCCCCGAGGGCATCAAGGCCGTTCAGGAAGCCCACCCCGACGTGGAAATGTTCCTTGCCGCCGTTGACGAGAAGCTCAACGAGCACGCCTACATCGTCCCCGGCCTGGGCGACGCCGGCGACCGGATTTTCGGTACAAAGTAAAAAGTTTGCAAAAAGGTGCATCTCCAATGGAGATGCACCTTTTTTTGCGTTAAAATCTTTACTTTAACCGTTTTTCCAGCGTTGCGGCGTTGAGCGCCGTCAGATGCACCCGGGAAAAGCCGTATTCCGCCGTCAGGATGAAGGACTTGGGCAGATCGTCGCAGGGGATGACCTCGCCCTCCCGCTCCGCCCGGCTGAGGAACTCCCGGGTGCGCTTGGAGGTGGAGGTGTTGTCCAGGTCGAAAATGCCTATGATGCTCCTGTCCCGGACGGCAAAGTCGTTGCCGATGGATAAAAACATGTTTTCCTCCTGTGGCCGCATCGGGCAGCGTTTCCGCTGCCCGATGGCCTTACTTCCGTTTCTTCCACTCGCTGACCGCCAGCTCGTCGCAGCGGTTGTTCTTCGGGTTTTCCGCATGGCCTTTGACCCAGTGGTAATGCACGTCGTGCTTTTGGGTCAGGGTCAGCAGGATTTCCCAGAGGTCGGAATTCAGGGCGGGCTTTTTGTCGGACTTGATCCAGCCCCGCTTTTTCCAGCCCCACGCCCAGCCCTTTTCCAGGGCGTCGATGACGTACTTGCTGTCGCTGTACAGCTCCACGGTGCAGGGTTCTTTCAGCGCCTGCAAGCCCCGGATCACCGCCGTCAGCTCCATGCGGTTGTTGGTGGTGCTGTCCTCCCCGCCGGAAAGCTCCTTTTCGATGCCGTTGTATTCCAGAATGGCGCCCCAGCCACCGGGGCCGGGGTTGCCGGAACAGGCGCCGTCGGTATACAGGGTCACGGTTTTCATGCCTGTTCTCCGGATTCTTCCTCGTCCATCTTTTCCACACGCTCCAGGGAAACCACCTGGTTGCCTTCGTCAATGCGCATGACGATGACGCCCTGAACATCCCGCTTGTAGACGTTGATGGAGGACGCGGGAATGCGGATGATAACGCCGCCGTTTTCGATGAGCATCACGTCGTCGTTCTCGCCCACCACACGGCAGCCGGCCACATTGCCGGTCTTGGGGGTGATGTTGTAGTTCTTAAGACCCTTGCCGCCCCGGCTCTGGGCCTGCTTTTCTCCGTTGGGGCCGGTGCGCAGGTACTCCGTCAGAGCGGTGCGCTTGCCGTAGCCGTTCCGGGTGACGGTGAGCAGGGTCTTACCCTCCTCGGCCTTCTCCGCGCCGACCACATAGTCCCCGTCGGTTAACATAATACCGCGAACACCCGCCGCGTCACGACCCATGCACCGCACGTCGTTCTCGTTAAAGCAGATGGCATAGCCAAAGGCCGTGGCAAGAACGATATTGTCGTCGCCGTTCGTGCGGATGACGCTGATCAGGTGGTCGTCCTCGTCCAGGGTGATGGCGCGGATGCCCGCCTTGCGGTTGGTTTTCAGGGAGACGAAGGGGATACGCTTGACGGTGCCCTTCCGGGTGACCATCATCAGGAACTCATTTTCGTCAAACTCCCGGGTGATCACCATGGCGGTGACGGACTCGCCGGGATTCAGGGGCAGCACGTTGACGATGGCGGTACCCCGGGCGGTGCGGCCTGCCTCGGGAATCTGGTAGCCCTTGCGGTGATGCACCCGTCCCTGATCGGTGAAGAAGAGCATGTGGTCGTGGGTGGACGCAATGGTCAGACTCTTGACGTAGTCCTCTTCCTTCAGATTCTGGGCATTGACGCCCCGGCCGCCCCGGCTCTGGGTGCGGTAGGTGTCCACGGGCATTCTCTTGATGTAGCCCTGGTTGGACAGCGTGAAGGCGCAGGTCTCCTCCTCGATCAGATCTTCGATGTCGATTTCGTCCTCGATTTCCTGAATCTCGGTCTTCCTCTTGTCACCGAACTTGTCCCGGATCTCGATCATCTCGCTGCGCAGAACCGCCTTGAGCTTGTTCTCGTCCGCCAGCAGCTCCAGATAATACTTGATTTTTTCTTCCAGCTCGTCGTATTCGCTCTGGAGCTTCTCCCGGTCAAGACCCTGGAGTGCTTTCAGCCGCATGTCCAGAATGGCCTGCGCCTGAACGTCGTCCAGTTTGAAGCGCTCCATCAGACGCTGCTTGGCATCGTCGTAGGCTGAGCGGATGATGTGGATAACCTCGTCGATGTTGTCCTGGGCAATGAGCAGACCTTCCAGCAAATGCGCCCGCTCCTGGGCTTTTTTCAGGTCATACCGGGTGCGCCGGGTGAGGACTTCTTCCTGATGCTTCAGGTACTCGTCGATGATCTGCCGCAGGGAGAGAATTTTCGGCTGCTTCTGGTTGTCCACCAGCGCCAGCATGATGATGCCGAAGCTGGACTGCAAAGCCGTCTGCTTGAACAGATTGTTCAGCACAACCTGGGGGTTGGCGTCCTTTTTCAGCTCGATGACAATGCGCATACCGTTGCGGTCAGTCTCGTCCCGGAGATCGGAAATGCCGTCCAGGCGCTTGTCCTTCACCTGCTCGGCGATGTTCTTGATGAGCTGACGCTTGTTGACCTGATAGGGAAGCTCGGTGACGATGATCCGCATCCGGTCTTTTCCGTGTTCCTCAAACTCCGTCCGGGCGCGGACGACCACCTTGCCACGGCCGGTAGCATAGGCCGCGCGGATGCCGCTGCGTCCCATGATAATGCCGCCGGTAGGGAAGTCGGGGCCGGAAATATGCTCCATCAGATCGGCGAGGGTCGCTTCCGGGTCGTCCAGCACGCACACGCAGGCGTCGATGACCTCCGCCAGGTTGTGGGGCGGAATGTTGGTGGCCATGCCGACAGCGATGCCGGAGGAACCGTTGACCAGCAGGTTGGGGAAGCGGGAGGGAAGCACGCGAGGCTCTTTGCGGGTCTCGTCAAAGTTGGGATCCCAGTCCACGGTGTCCTTGTCGATGTCCCGGAGCATTTCGTTGGAAATTTTGCTCAGGCGGGCTTCGGTGTAACGGTAGGCCGCCGGGGGGTCGCCGTCCACGGAGCCGAAGTTGCCGTGGCCGTCCACCAGCAGATACCGCATGGAAAAGTCCTGGGCAAGTCGCACCATGGCGTCGTAAACCGACGCATCGCCGTGGGGATGGTATTTGCCCAGCACGTCGCCCACACAGGTGGCCGACTTCTTGAAGGGCTTGTCGGAAGTCAGGCCGCTTTCGTACATGGTGTACAAAATCCGGCGGTGGACGGGCTTCAGTCCGTCCCGGACGTCCGGCAATGCCCGTCCGACGATAACGGACATGGCATATTCAATATAGGATTTCTCCATTTCGTCCACCAGGTTGGACTGGGTGATCACCTGGTCGGGGAAGCGGATATCCTCAGGTTTATAACTGCGGTTATGTCCCATAAACGCACCTCCAGTTCAGGATTGCTGCAAAATTAAATATCAATGTTGACTGCATATCTCGCGTTCCGCTCGATCCAGTCCTTTCTCGGCTCCACCTGCTCGCCCATGAGAACGGTGAAAATCTCGTCGGCGCGGCGGGCGTCCTCCAGGGTGATACGGCGCAGGGAACGCTTTTCCGGATCCATGGTGGTCTCCCACAGCTCGTGGGGGTCCATTTCGCCAAGGCCTTTGAACCGGGAAATGTCGATCTTGGCGTTGGGGTTGTCGCTGCGCATCTGGGAGGAAATCGCGTCCCGCTGATCGTCGGAATAGGCGACCTTCACGCTCTTGCCCCGGGTCAGCTTGTACAGGGGCGGCACGGCGGAGTAAATGTAGCCATGCTCAATCAGCGGCCGCATATACCGGAAGAAGAAGGTCAGCAGCAGCGTGCGGATATGGGCGCCGTCCACATCGGCATCGGCCATGATGATGACCTTGTGATACCGCAGCTTTTCAATGTCAAATTCGTCCCCGATGCCCGCGCCCAGCGCCACGATCAGGGGATACAGCTTGTCGTTGCCGTAAATCTTGTCCGCCCGGGCTTTTTCCACGTTGAGCATCTTGCCCCACATGGCCAGGATGGCCTGGAACCGGGAGTCCCGCCCCTGAATGGCGGAACCGGCTGCACTGTCGCCCTCCACGATGTAGATTTCGCAGAGACTGGCGTCCCGCTCGTTGCAGTCCTGAAGCTTATCGGGCATTTGGCCGGATTCCAGCCCCGTCTTGCGGCGGATGGATTCCCGGGCCTTCCGGGCGGCCTCCCGGGCGCGGTTTGCCATCATGGCCTTGTCCAGCACGGCCTTGGCAACGGCAGGATGCTCCTCAAAATAGGTGGTCAGCTGGTCGTTCACCACCTGATCGACTAAGGTGCGGATATAGGCGTTGCCCAGCTTGGCCTTGGTCTGACCCTCGAACTGAGCGTCGGTGAGCTTGACGGAAATGATGGCGGTGATGCCCTCCCGGCAGTCCTCGCCGGAAACCTTGTCGTCGCCCTTGATGATGCCGTTTTTCACGCCGTAGGCGTTGAGCACCCGGGTCAGCGCTGTCTTGAAGCCGGTCTCGTGCATACCACCCTCCGGCGTGCGCACGTCGTTGGCGAAGGACAGCAGAAATTCATTGTAGCCGTCGTTATACTGCACGGCAATCTCGGCGGAAGCGTCGCCCTTGCTGCCGCTCATATAGATAACGTCCTCGCACAATGGCGTCTTGTTCCGGTTGCACCAAATTGCAAACTCCCGGATGCCGCCCTCGTAGCACATGGTCTCGGTGACCTGCTTTTCGTCGTCCCGGTCGTCGGTGATGGTGATGGTCAGACCCGCATTCAGGAAGGCTTCCTCCCGCATCCGCTCGTGGAGAACCTCGTAGTCGTATACCAGGCTGTCAAACATCTCCGGGTCGGGCTGGAAGGTGACCTCCGTGCCGGTCTTGTCGGTCTTGCCGACGATGCGCATTTCCTGCGTGATATTGCCACGGGCAAATTTCATTTCGTAGATGCTGCCGTTTTTGTGGACACGCACCCGCAGCCACTCGCTCAGAGCGTTGACGACGGACGCGCCCACGCCGTGCAGGCCGCCGGAGACCTTATAACCGCCGCCGCCGAACTTACCGCCGGCGTGGAGCACGGTATACACGACCTCCAGAGCCGGACGTCCGGTCTGGGGCTGGATGTCCACGGGGATACCCCGACCGTCGTCGGTGACGGTTATGGAGTTGCCGGGGTTGATGGTCACGGTAATATGCTTACAGTATCCGGCCAGCGCCTCGTCAATGGCGTTGTCCACGATCTCATAGACCAGGTGGTGCAGACCGGAGGAGGAAGTAGAGCCGATATACATACCGGGTCTTTTCCGCACGGCTTCCAATCCCTCCAGAACCTGAATCTGCTCCGCGCCGTATTCCTGTGTTACTTTCGTTTCGTCAGACATATATGCCCTCCTGCGTGATATGCTTCAATTATTCGCGAATGCTTCCCTTTTCTATCTGAATTGTTCTTCCCAGTTTGGTGAACCGTCCCGGCTCGCAGCAGGTGATGAACACCTGCCCGGAGACGATTTTATTGAGTACAAAGTCCTGCCGCCCGGGGTCAAGCTCGGACAGCACATCGTCCAGCAGCAGAACCGGCTCTTCCCCCCATTCCCGCGCCATCAGCTCCCGCTGGGCGAGCTTTAAGCTGATGGCCGCCGTCCGGGTCTGCCCCTGAGAGCCGTAGGCCTTCAGGTCGATGCCGGACAGGCTCACGGCAAAATCGTCCTTGTGGGGGCCTGTCAGGCACTGCGCCGTTTCCAGTTCCGCCCGGCTGTGGCTTTGCAGATGGTCTAATAAATTCTGGGTCAGCTCCGGGATGGGGGCAAAGGGGTCAACCACCGTGGAGACGGTCTTATAGCTGAGGGAAAAGTCCTCCGCGCCCCCGGAAAACTGGTTGTGATAGCTGGCCGCGGCCTTCCCCAAGCCGTCATAAAACCGTGCCCGGTAGGAGATCAGCAGCGCGCCTACCTGACACAGCCGGGTATTGTATTCCGGCAGAATTTCCAGAATGCCGGGATTTTCAAAATGGTCTTTCAGAATGCGGCCTTTTTGTTCCAGAATCCGGTTGTACTCCGTCAGGGCCGCGTCGTAATTCGGCCGGAGGGCGCACAGCGCCAGATCACCGAACCGCCGCCGCTGGCTCGCGCCCATTTTCAGAATCATCAGATCCTCCGGGCAGAACAGCACCGTGGGCAGCACCCCGGCGATTTCCCCGGCGGTTTTCTTCTTCGCCCCGTTCAGCCACAGCTGCCGGGGACGGGAGCCGGGGAACAGGAGCCACCGGATGCTCTGCTGCCGCTCCTGGGAGAAGACCGCGCCGTCGATTTCTCCGAAATCTTCCCGAAACCGCACCATTTCCGAGGTTTTCTGCGCCCGGAAGCTTTTTCCGCTGCCAAGATAACTGATGGCTTCCAGCAGATTGGTTTTCCCCTGGGCGTTGTCTCCCACAATCAGGTTGACGCCGGGGTCAAACCGCGCCGCGATTTCCCGATAATTTCGGAAGGACCGGAGCTTCAGCTCATTCAGATTCATGGGTGCAGATCTGATACGTCTGAGAGCCGCAGACGAACCGGTCGCCGGGGCGCAGCTTCTTTCCCCGCATCCGGCAGATTTCGCCGTTGACCAGAATCTGTCCCTCCTGAATCATCAGCTTTGCTTCGCCGCCGGTTTCCGCGGCGTTCGCCAGCTTCATGGCGTCCTGCAATTTGATATACTCCGTGGTGATCGCCACGGGAATGGCGTTATCCTTCTTTTTGACGACTACCTTCATAAACCGACTCCTTTTTTAGCCGTTCTTGATTCTGACCGGCAGCACCATGTAGGCAAAGTCTTCCTTCTCATCCACGGGGGTCAGAACGATGGGGCTTAAGCCGTTGGTCAGCTCCAGCGTGACCTCCTCCGTGGGGATCACCCGCAGCGCCTCCGCCAGATACCGGACGTTGAAGCCGATTTCCAGCTCCTGCCCGTCCCCGGCCAGGGAGCAGCGATCCTCTGCCGCGCCGATGGTGGTGTTGGTGCGCATCTGCAGCTCCTGGTTGCCGAACACGCAGCGCACGGGGCTTTTGTACTTTTCGGACACGATCAGGCCGACGCGCTCCACGGAAGATGCCAAATCACCCACATTTGCCACCATTTTGATAGGGCAGTTGGACGGCACCACCCGCCGCCAGTCCAGAAATTCGCCTTCCAGCAGCCGGCACACCAGCGTGGCGTTTCCCACCTGGAACAGAATGTGCTTCGTACCCAGGGTAAAGGCCGCGTCATCCTCCACGTCCGTGAGAATTTTTTCCACTTCCTTCAGTCCCGCGGCGGGAACCACGAAATTCATCTCCCGTCCGGTACCCTCCTCCGGGTGGAAGGTGCGCCTGGCAAGCCGGAAGCCGTCCACGGCCACGGCCGTAATTGAGGCGTCCGTCACCTCAAATTTCACACCGGTATGAATCGGCCGACCCTGATTTTCGCTGACGGCAAAAATGGTACTGGAAATCAGCTCTTTCAATTTATTCTGAGGAATATGGATTGCCCGTCCGTCGCCCACATCCGGCAGCTCCGGATAATCCTCGGCGGATTCGGCGGAAATGGTAAAGGAAGCATAGCCCGCCCGGATGGAGACCTTATAATTCTCGTCCACCACCACGGTTACCAACCCCTCCGGCAGGCGGCGGATGATGTCGCCGAACAGCTTCGCCGGGAGGATGCACTGCCCCATGTCGGATACGTCCGCATCGATCTCATAGGTGATGGCGGTTTCCATATTATAACCGGTGAGGCTCAGTCCCTGTCCGGCCTTGCAGAGGATTCCTTCAATGACGGAAAGACTGCTCTTCTGGGCGACAGTACGTCCTGCGATGTTCAGTCCCGTGACCAGCATATTTTTTTCACAGGTAAAACGCATAGTCAAAATCCTTTCTTTCTGATATTATTCAATATATTTCTCTTTCAATAGGTTTAGGTAGTAATAACAGTGGTAGTGCAAATTTATGTGGATAACTCCCTTTTTGCTTAGGGGCGCAAGAATTTTTTATCCACAGCCCAATGTGAATAACGGATCCTTTTTCCACAGGGGCTGTCAGTCGGGAAAACGGGTGCAACTTATCAACAGTCCCGTTCTCCACATTCCACAGGGGCTGTGGAGAAAAGAAAGACGCAATTACAGACAGGAATTGATGTTCGCGGTGATGTCCCGGATGTTATTCTGCATGTTGGTGTCCCCGTTTTTCAGCGCGACTTCGACTTTCCGGATGGCGTACAATACGGTGGAGTGATCCCGGGCAAATTCCTTGCCGATGTCCGGCAGGCTCAGGTTGGTGAGCTTGCGGATCAGGTACATGGCAATTTGTCTGGCCTCGGCGGTACCCTTGTTTTTCTGGGTACCCCTCAGAATGACCTCGTCGATGGAATAGAACTTGCACACCTGGCTGATGATCAGGCTGGGGGTGGGCAGGGCGTTGCCCTCGCTCTTGAACATGTCGTCAATCGCCCGGGAGATATTGGGAAGATCCAGAGGCATGTTATTGAGGTCCCGGTAAGCCAGAATTTTCTTGACCGTACCCTCAATCTGCCGGACGTTGTTGGTGACGTTGATGGCAATGTAGTTGCACACGTCATCGGAAAGGTTCAGTCCCAGATTTTTGGCCTTGTTTTTCAGAATGGCCATACGGGTCTCGTAATCCGGCGGCTGAATGTCCGCGAGTAAGCCCCACTCAAACCGGGTTTTCAGCCGATCCTCCAATGTCAGCATGTCGCTGGGCTTGCGGTCGGAGGTCATGACGATCTGCTTATGCTCCTCGTAGAGCTTATTGAAGGTATGGAAGAATTCCTCCTGGGTGGATTCCTTACCGGCGATGAACTGCACGTCGTCGATGAGGAACAGGTCGGCTTCCCGGTATTTGCTGCGGAATTCAATATTTTTGCCGTTCTGAATGGCGGCAATCAGCTCATTGGTAAATTGGTCGCCCTTGATGTAGACGATGTTGGCGTTGGGATTTTCCTTGCGGATGCCGTTGGCAATGGCATACAGCAGATGGGTCTTGCCCACGCCGGGCGGGCCGTAAAGAAACAGGGGGTTGTACACCTGCCCCGGCGTCTTGGAAACGGCGATGGCCGCGCTGTGGGCAAAGCGGTTGGAGGGGCCGACAACGAAGTTGTCAAAGGTAAACTGGGGATTGAAGTCCATGGAGGAGACGCTTTTCCCCTTCTGCTTGAAGGCGTCCAGCTCCTCGTCGCCGAAGACCATCAGCTTCGCGTCGGAATTGAACACTTCCTTCAGCGCGTCCTGAATGTAATCGGTGCAGCGGCGGCGGATGATCTCCCGGCGGAAATCCGAGGGGGAGTACAGAATCAAATTGTTCTCGTTCAACTCCACCACCTCGGCGTCGTCAAACCAGGCCGAAACGGTGACAGCCCCCAGCCGCTCTTCCATATGGCTTAAAACCTTTGCCCACACATAGGCAGATGAATACATAGGGCAGCTCCTTTCCTAAGGCAGCACCGCACAATTGTGTCTGCGAGTCTCAGCCGTCTTTTTGTCCCGCTTCTTCAGTTTGAAACAAAAATCCTGGCTGAGCCTTCTTGTCAAATTATGCGGTGTTGTCCTAACTCTTTTAAGGTAAAAACGGTAGAAATCGCTCGATTTTTTCGCATAATCTCTCAACCTAAATTTTATCACATTTCCACAAAAAAAACAAGGCTTTTTTGTTGAAAAACAATCAATTCCCGAAAGGGACACCGAAAGAATCAAAAAAATCGGAAGATATGTCCGACCCGCCGCTCAAAGCGGAAAACCCGCCCATATCCGGTTTCCAAAGGAAGGGGAATTTCGTCGAATTGTACCTTGACCCGTGGACAAATCTATGTTAAAATCGAGAATTAAGAAATCGGCAATGGCCGTAGGATTCATAGGAGTTCTGTATGAAAAAGGTCTGGACATATCTTGTCATTGCCTTCATCGCGCTGCTGGCGTCCGTCAATTACGAGATGTTCGTCTTCCCAAACCAGTTTGCCCCCTCCGGCATCAACGGCATCTGCACCATGATCCAGTACGTCACCGGCGTCAGCGTGGGGTATCTGAGCCTGCTGATCAACATTCCTCTGGCAATCTGGTGCTATATTGAGGTCAGCAAGCCCATGGCCATCCGCAGCATGATCTACGTGGTCACCTTCTCTTTAGGACTGCTGATTCTGGACAAGGTGGATCTGTCCGCCTTTGCCTACGTCACGGAGAACGGCACCAGCAAAATTCTAGGACCCATGGTCGCGGGCGTGATCCAAGGCTTTGTGTACTCCATTCTCATCAAGGCCAGCGCCTATACCGGCGGCACGGATTTCATTTCCGCCATTGTCCACAAGCACAGCCCCAACCGGACGTTTTTCGGCATGAGCTTCGCCATTAACTCCGCCATTGCCATCGTCAGCTATTTTGTCTACGGCTGCCAGATGGAGCCGGTGATTTTGTGCATTCTCTATACCTTCATGTCCACCACGGTGGGCGACCGGCTGATGAAGTCCGGCCGGGAGGCCATCTGCTTTGAAATCATCACCAATTCCCCCCAGGAGGTTTCTCAGGAGTTGATCAGGAAGCTCCACCACACCGCGACCTTCCTCCCCGCAAAGGGCATGTACTCCGGCCGGGAGACCAGCGTGCTTCTGTGCGTGGTCAACAAGACCCAGGTTGCGCTGGTCAGCCAGATCGTCCACAAGTATCCCCATACCTTCGCCATCGTCCATCCCGTGAGCGAGATTCTGGGCAATTTCAAGAACCTCAGCTCCTCCGGCAAGGAAGTGGTTGAGGTTCTGGACGCAGGCGACAGAAAAACATTGTAAGACAACACCGCGCAGTTGCTTCGTGAAATTGCGCGGTGCAGCCATAAATTCATCAAATATATTTCCTTTAGGAGGTTATCCCAATGGCGTATTATTACCCGGAACCCAGCCACACCTTCAGCGAGTATCTTCTGATTCCCGGCTACACCTCGGAAGACTGCATTCCCAATAATGTCAGCCTGAAAACGCCCCTGGTCAAGTACCGCAAGGGCGCGGAGGAACCGGCGATTTCCCTGAACGTACCCATGACGTCCGCCGTCATGCAGTCCGTCTCCAACGATACCCTTGCCATCGCTCTGGCAAAGGAGGGCGGCATCAGCTTCATTTACGGCTCCCAGTCCATTGAGAATCAGGCCGCCATGGTGGCACGGGTGAAGGGATATAAGGCCGGTTTCGTCACCTCCGCCTCCAATCTGACCCCGGAGGCCACCCTCGCCGACGTGCTGGCGCTGAAGCAGCGCAACGGCTTCTCCACCGTGGCCATCACCGAGGACGGCACCGCCAACGGCAAGCTCCTGGGCATCGTCACCAGCCGCGACTACCGCGTCAGCCGTATGGCCCCCACCGACAAGGTCAGGGATTTCATGACCCCCCGTCAGAAGCTGGTCACCGCCCCTGCGGACACCACTCTGAAGGAAGCCAACGACATCATTTGGGAGCACAAGCTCAACAGCCTGCCCATCGTGGACGAGAATGACCATCTGATGTATTTCGTGTTCCGGAAGGACTACTCCTCCCACAAGGACAACCCTCTGGAGCTGCTGGACAGCAAGAAGCGCTATCTGGTGGGCGCGGGCATCAACACCCGTGACTACGCCACCCGCATTCCCGCTCTGCTGGAGGCCGGTGCGGACGTACTGGTGATCGATTCCTCCGAGGGCTACACCTGCTGGCAGGAAAAGACCATCAAATGGGTGCGGGAAACCTACGGCGACACCGTGAAGATCGGCGCCGGCAATGTGGTGGACAGAGACGGATTCCGTTTCCTGGCGGAGGCCGGGGCTGACTTTGTAAAGGTCGGCATCGGCGGCGGCTCCATCTGCATCACCCGGGAGACCAAGGGCATCGGCCGGGGTCAGGCCACCGCGCTGATCGAGGTTGCCGCGGCCCGGGACGAGTATTATAAGGACACCGGCATTTACGTGCCGATCTGCTCCGACGGCGGCATTGTCCACGATTACCACATGACCCTGGCGCTGGCCATGGGCGCGGACTTCCTGATGCTGGGCCGGTACTTCGCCCGCTTCGACGAAAGCCCCACGAACAAGGTCATGGTCAACGGCGCATACATGAAGGAATACTGGGGCGAAGGCTCCAACCGCGCCCGGAACTGGCAGCGCTACGACCTGGGCGGCTCCGCAAAGCTCAGTTTTGAGGAAGGCGTGGACTCCTACGTCACCTACGCCGGCCCCCTGCATGACAACGTGGAATCGTCTCTGTACAAGGTCAAATCCACCATGTGCAACGTAGGCGTGACAAGCATCCCCGACCTGCAAAAGAACGCCAAGCTGACGCTGGTATCCTCCGTGTCCATTGTCGAAGGCGGATATCACGATGTGACGCTGAGAAGCTCTGCTCCGGTGAAGTAAGCAATGATGTGAAAAGTGCTGCCCGGCTGGGCAGCACTTTTCACGTTTCCAACGTGATTGTTCACACAATTTGATTGATTGCTGTTATAGTATAAGATAGAATGTGAGATTATGGGGAAAAGTGTAGAATACTATCTGTCCAAAGGGTACGACCGGAAAATGGCAGAATATTTTGCTTCTGGGCGCAAACGCATTACCAAGGTCATTCCCAGAAATGATTTCACATTGCTGCTGAGCTTTGATAATGGCGAGACTCGACTGTACGATGCTGGCCCTTTGCTTCAGGCCGGAACCGTATTTGCACCCTTCCGGGAATGGGATAATTTCCGCAGAGTTTACCTGGACGAGAACCACAGCGTCTGCTGGGACATTGACCCCAATATTGACAGTAATGAGGTGTGGAACAACAAGGTGGACTTGTGTCCGGACAGCTGCTACGTGGACAGCGTTCCTTTTAATTGACATAGAGCCTGTAAATCCCGCTGCTGAATTGCAGCGGGATTTACTTTTGCTTCTTCTCTTCCTGTTCCACGTGTTTTCTCAGAACAAGGTTAATGTACTGTGACAGCGGGCGGCAATCCTCGTCCGCCTTTTCACGCAGCTTTTCCAGCAGGTCACTGTCAATTGTGATGCTGATTCTTTCTTTTAACGGTTTCATGTATCATCACCCGGAGGATAGTATAGCATTTTATCGGATATTTTATTGACAATACATATGTAATAATATATAATAATATCTAATAATACTTTATGTGGGGCGATGGCGTGATTGTTGTATTAAACGACCGTCAATTTGGCAAAAACCTTCGGTTCCTCCGCAGACGGCACCGTTACAGCCGTTTGGAGCTGGCAAATCTGATCTGCTCTTACCCCAAGGTCATCCGGGATTGGGAAACCGGCAGGAGCTTCGACGTGGATGCTGTCTGCCTGCAAAATATCAGAAACCTGTTTGACGTGCCAGTGGAGTCCCTGATCGACGACGACCTCCGGCACACTTATAAGGCCAGAGCCCGAATGAAATGGGCGGAGCGCATCAGGCAGCTGACAGGCATGTGAGATAATGAACCGCACCCCTTGCCTCTCCTTATGGGAGAGATGGCCGAGCGAAGCGAGGACGGAGAGGGAAAAAAGGCTGCAATACCCTCTCAGTCACCTGCGGTGACAGCTCTCCCAGAGGGAGAGCCAAGAGGATGTTAAACTGTACCCCAGAAAATTCCCCCGCTGCTTTTTGCGCAGCGGGGGCATTGCTTATCTTACGAAGGATGTACTTAAATTGCAGCTCCAGCTTTCCCCCGGCTCCAGAATGGCGGCGGCGGGCTTTTCCTCCCAGCGGATGGAGCCGTCCTCCGGGCTGGGAAGGCTGTGCCACGGCTCGATGCACACAAACCGCGGCTCTCCGCCGGACATCGACCAGAGCAGCGTGTAGGGGAACTCCGAAATGTCGCACACCACCGCCCGTCCGGTGCCTTTCTCGTAAATTCCCAGCTTGTGGGATCTGAGGTTCACCATGCAGTGGCTGTCGTTGGCGAACAGCTCCCGGGTGATGGGAAGGGCGCGGATGTTGCTGCCCAGGGTGTAGAAATCCCCGTGAATCAGCCCCAGCGGCTGACAGTCCAGGCATATGGGAGACTCCGGCTCGCTGAACCGAAGCTCATAGTCCGACAGCGTATGCTCCTCATCAAAGGGAACGGCGAAGGCGGGATGATAGCCGATGCCAAAGTACAGCTTGTCTGCGTCCCGGTTTTCCACCGTCAGCTTGTGGTGCAGGGTGTCACCCTCCAGGGTGAAGGTGGAAATAAGCCTGAATTCATAGGGGAACATCCGCAGGGTCTGCTCATTGCTGCGCAGCTCCAGCACAACGGAATTTTCCGTCTGACGCACCAGCGTATGCTCCATCAGCCGGGCAAAGCCGTGCTGCTTCGCCTGGTACACCTCGCCCTTGGCTTCGATCAGACCGTCCACGACCTTTCCGGCGTGGGGAAACAGGATGGGCGCGTGATAGCCCCAGACGCTTTCGTCCGCCTGCCACATATGCTCCACGTCGTCATATTTCCGGATGACGCTTTTCACCTGGGCGCCCCAGGTGGTGACGGTGACGATCAGATACTCATTTTCAATCGTGTATTCCATTATTTCTGCTCCTTCAGTAGGTCGCGGATTTCGGTAAGAAGCACTTCCTCGCTGCTGGGCTTGGGCGGCTCGGCGGGGGCGGCTTCTTCCTTCTTCTTGCCAAGCTCGGTCAGCTTGGTCAGGCTTTTCACCAGGAAAAACACAACCAGCGCCAGAATCAGAAAATTGATCACGGCGGAGATGAAGTTGCCGTAGTTCAGGGTATTGAGAATCACGTTCCCGGCGTCGTCCACCACAGGCTCCCCAAACAGCCGGGGCAGGACGAGCTTCATTTCCGAAAAATCGACGCCGCCCAGGAAGATGGACACGATGGGCATGATGATGTCGTCGGTCAGGCTCTTGGTGATGGTGGAGAACGCCGCGCCGATGATGGTGCCGACGGCCAGTGCCATGGCGTTGCCCTTAATGGCGAAGGCGGCAAATTCGTCCCACCAGGAGGGCTTTTTCACGGGATTTTTCATTGTGCGTCTCCCTTATTTCTTCTCAATGACCTCAATGCCGCCCAGGTACTTGCGCAGGACCTCGGGAACCACGATGGAGCCGTCGGCTCTCTGGTTCTGCTCCACCATGGCGGGGAAAATACGGGAGGTAGCGAGACCGGAGCCGTTCAGGGTGTGGACGAACTCGGGCTTGCCGGTGGCTTCCCGGCGGAAGCGGATGTTGCCCCGGCGCGCCTGGTAATCCCGGGCGTTGGACACGGAGGAAACCTCCTTGTAGCCGTTCATGGAGGGAATCTGAATTTCAATATCGTAGGTGCGGGCCATGGAAGCGGAGCAGTCCCCCGCGGCCAGCTTCACGGTGCGGAAGTGGAAGCCCAGACCCTTCACCAGATTCTCAGCCTTGCGGACCAGCTCCTCAAAGGCCGCGTCGGAATCCTCGGGGCGGGTGAACTGGAACATTTCCACCTTGTTGAACTGGTGGCCGCGCACCATGCCCCGCTCGTCGGCGTGGCCGGAACCGGCCTCCCGGCGGAAGCAGGGGGTGTAGGCGAAGAACTTCCGGGGCAGCTCGGCTTCGGTGAGAATCTCGTCCCGGTAGATGGAGCAAAGAGCGGCTTCCGCGGTGGGCAGCATATAGTGGACGCGGTCGTCGGTGGGATTGGCAATCTTATAGACCTCGTCGGCAAACTTGGGGAACTGACCGGCAGTCTCGCCGCACTGGTACTCCAGCATGTGGGGCGGCAGGATGAACTCGTAGCCGTCGGCGATGTGGCAGTCGATGAAGTAGTTCAGCAGCGCCCATTCCAGACGTGCGCCCATGTCTTTATACATCCAGAAGCCGGAACCCGCCAGCTTGACGCCCCGGTCGTAGTCGATAAGACCCAGACCCTCGCACAGGTCAACATGGTGCTTGGGGGTGAAGTCAAACTTGTGAGGCTCGCCAAAGTAGCGCAGCGGTTCGTTGTTTTCCTTTCCGCCGGGCTTCAGGTCGGGGTCGGGCAGGTTGGGCAGGCTCAGCATGGCAACGCGGTATTCGTCGCTGAGGGTCTTCAGCTCGGCCAGCTCCTGCTCGATCGCCTCGGCGATCTGCACGGACTGGGCGTTGTTGGCGGCAATGGCGGCGTCCAGCTCGGATACGTCCTTGCCCTCCTTCTCGGCCTTCTTCTTCATGCCGAAGAGCTTGCCGTTTTCCTTGGCCAGCTTGTTCTTCTGGGCGGTCTGGGTCTCGGTGTTGGTTTTCAGGGTGCGGATTTTCCCGTCCAGTTCCAGAATGCGGTCGACGGTGGCGTCGCAGTCCACTTCCTTTGCCCGCAGACCGGCCTTGACGGCGTCGGGATTTTCCTTGATTTTCTTGATGTCCAGCATGATGTTTACCTCTCCTTAAATCGGAAATTTATTTTTGTATTTTCATCAGGGCGTCCAGCAGATTCTGCAAATCTTCCTGCCCATAGAATTCCAGTTCAAAGCGCCCCTTGCGCTTGCCGTTGACGATCTTGACGCCCCGGCCAAGGTGCTTGCTCAGGGATTTTTCGCATTCGGCCACGTAATCCACCGCGAAAACTTCCTTTTTCTGGGGCACGGGCTCCTTGCTCATGTTTTTGCACAGCAGCTCCGCCTGACGGACGGACAGACCCAGGGCAACGATTTTCTGGGCGGCCTCCTGCTGCTTCTTCTCGGATTTCAGCTGCAAGATCGCCCGGGCGTGACCGGCGGACAGTTCGCCCTTCCGGACGCGCTCCTGCACCTCGGGACACAGCCCCAGCAGACGCAGAGCGTTTGCCACGGCGGGGCGGGACTTCCCTACCCGGCCGGCGGCTTCCTCCTGGGTCAGGCCGTATTCGTTCATCAGCGTCTGATACCCCAGTGCTTCTTCCAAGGGGTTCAGGTCCTGACGCTGCAAATTCTCGATCAGCGCCAGCTCCATGGCCTTCTTGTCGTCGGCCTCGATAATCACCGCTGGTACGTCGCTCAGGTTCGCCATCCGGGCGGCACGCCAGCGCCGCTCACCGGCAATGATCTGATAGTAGCCGTTGGGCATTTCCCGCACCGTCAGGGGCTGAATGATGCCGTGAACGGCGATGGAATCCGCCAGCGCCTGTAATTCTTCCTCGTCGAAGTCCTGCCGGGGCTGATCGGGGTTGGGTTCTACCTTGTAGATCGGCAATTGCTGATATGCGCTTTTTTCCAGGGGCTCTTCACTGAAATCCCCCAAAAGCGCCCCCAGACCCTTGCCAAGTCCTTTCTGTGATGCCATTCTTACTCCTTTCTCCGCTTTCACAGCTTTTGCTGAATTTCTTCCGCCATTGCCCGGTAGGCGGCGGCTCCCCTGCTGATCCGGTCATAGGCGGTGATGGGAACGCCGTGGCTGGGCGCCTCCGCCAGCCGGATATTCCGGGGAATGACTGTGGAGAACACCTTTCCGGGGAAATGCCGCCGAACCTCCTGGGAAACCTGCGCCGAGAAATTCGTCCGCCCGTCGAACATGGTCAGCGCCACGCCGAAGACCTCCAACCGGGGGTTCATCCGGCGTTTTACCGTGCGCAGCGTCGCCATCAGGTCGCTGAGCCCCTCCAGCGCGAAATACTCGCACTGCACCGGCACCAAGATTCCGTCCGCCGCGCACAGGGCGTTCAGTGTCAGCAGCTCCAACGACGGCGGACAATCCACGAAAATCAGGTCGTAGCGTTCCTTAACGCCGTTCAGCGCCATGTCCAGCTGCCTTTCCCGGTGCTGGGCGGAGATCAGCTCCACGGTGGCACCTGCCAGATCGGACGCGGACGGCAGTACGTCCCCGTAGGGCGTGGAGACGATGGCGTCCGCCGCCGGAACGTCGTTGATCAGCACGTCGTAGACAGAGTATTTGCACTTCCGCTTGTCCAGCCCCAGCCCGGAGGTGGCGTTTGCCTGGGGGTCAAAGTCGCACAGAAGCACGCGCAGTCCCAGATCATGCAGTGCGGCGGTCAGATTCACGGCGGTGGTGGTTTTCCCAACGCCGCCCTTCTGATTCACCACGGCAATTATTTTCCCCATGTTTTCATCCTCTATCTTTCTGATATGTCCGGAGAAAAATGTTTCACGTGAAACATCAACTTTCCTCGGTAGGCGTAGTAGCGGTGACGGCGGAGTAATTCTGTCCCGGCAGGAGACGATTTGTACTCATATAACGGAGCGTGACGACGGAAAGAACGATCAGCAGCACCACACAGACAGCAAGCAGCACAGACAGGACACGGACGCGAGCCTTCAGCGCCTTCAGCTGTTCCTCCAGTGCAGTCTTGCCCCGGCGGCGGGCGTGAACCTTCTTTGCAGCGGCCGCACTCCCACGGGACGGAAGCTGAACGGCAGTACCGGGCTTGACCGGGTACTTCGCCATCTGCACAAGACAGTCGTTGCAGAAAACCTGTCCCTCCTCAATCTCACGGCCGCACTTCAAGCAATTCACATCTCTCACCTCCGAATAAACGATAGCAATATTGTACACCACTTTTCCCTGTTCGTAAAGAGGAAAGTAAACCAAGAAACCGAAGAATTTAGAAACCGTTTTTGGAAAAAGAGCCGCCTGTCCCAAACCTCCGGAAACGGACGTAAAAAAGCCTCCGGAGTTGAACTCCGGAGGCGGATGATCGATTTGATTATTTTGCGTATTCCACGGCCTTGGTTTCCCGGATGACGTTGACCTTGATCTGTCCGGGATATTCCAGCTCGGACTCGATCTTCTTGGCAACGTCCCGCGCCAGAAGAATCATGTTGTCCTCGGTCACAACCTCGGGCTTGACCATGATCCGCACTTCCCTGCCGGCCTGAATGGCGTAAGCCTTCTCAACACCGGGGTAAGAACCGGTCAGCTCTTCCAGCTTTTGCAGGCGGCGGATATAGTTCTCCACGTTCTCGCGGCGTGCGCCGGGACGGGCAGCGGAAATGGCATCGGCTGCCTGCACCAGAACCGCAATGACGGTCTTGGGTTCCACATCGCCGTGGTGGGCTTCGATGGCATTGACGATAACGGGATTTTCCTTGTACTTCCGGGCAAGATCGGCGCCCAGCTGTACATGGCTGCCTTCCACCTCGTGGTCGATGGACTTGCCCAGATCATGGAGCAAGCCGGCGCGCTTCGCCATGGCAACGTCAACGCCAAGCTCCGCGGCCATCAGACCGGCGATATGGGCAACCTCGATAGAGTGGTTCAGAACGTTCTGACCGTAAGAGGTGCGGTACTTCTGACGACCCAGAATCTTAACAAGCTCAGGGTTCAGGTTGTGAACGCCGGTCTCGTAGCAGGCGCGCTCGCCCTCCTCGCGGATGGTGCGGTCAACTTCCTTCCGCGCCTTTTCCACCATGTCCTCAATGCGGGTGGGATGAATGCGGCCGTCCACAATGAGCTTCTCCAGCGCCAGCCGGGCAATCTCCCGGCGGACGGGGTCAAAGCTGGAAACGGTGATGGTTTCGGGGGTGTCGTCAATAATCAGGTCGACGCCGGTAATGGTCTCCAGGGTGCGGATGTTCCGGCCTTCCCGGCCGATGATGCGACCCTTCATCTCGTCGTTGGGCAGCGTGACCACGGAGACGGTGGTCTCGGCGGCGTGATCGGCGGCGCAGCGCTGGATGGCGGTGGCGATGATCTCGCGTCCCTTTTCCTCGGCCTCGTCCTTCAGCTGCGCCTCGATCTCCTTGATCTTCATGGCGGCCTCATGACGAACCTCGTCCTCGATGCTGTGCAGCAGGAAATCCTTTGCCTGATCCTGTGTCAGACCGGAAATCTTTTCCAGCTCGGTCAGCTGCTGCTGCTTGAGCTGATCGGCCTGCGCCTGGGTCTCGGAGACCTTCTGGAGCCGCTTGGCAAGCTCCTCTTCCTTGCGTTCAAAGGCTTCGGTCTTCTTGTCCAGGGTGGCTTCCTTCTGTTCCAGACGGCGCTCCTGCTTACTCAGCTCGGCGCGGCGCTCTTTGACTTCCTTGTCGTGTTCTGTGCGAGATTTATGGATTTCGTCCTTGGCTTCCAGAAGCATTTCCTTCTTACGGTTTTCACCGGAACGGATGGCTTCGTTGATCAGGCGGGTAGCCTCTGCCTCAGCAGAGCCGATCTCCCGCTCAGCGACCTTCTTGCGGTAACCGACGCCAAGGCCAAAGCCGGCGCCCAGTACCACCAGAATGCCAACGGCGATAATGAGAAAATGATACCATTCCATAAATTTGCAGCACACCTCCTTCTTAAAAAATAGGCGCAGAAGGGGTGGCGCATTGATCCCCATGTGAAATTAAGCATAACAGCCAGCCGGAAACACCGGCCGGCAACTTTTTGTGCAAAATCAGACGCCATGAGGCGCAAACGCATACCCCGGCTCCACCGCCGGTTATCAATGAAACGCGCGCCCGGAAAAAGGCGCAGCGTACACCATACCGAATTTATTTTACTCGCATTGGGAGGGAATGTCAAGGATAAAAAGGAAAATAAGTGGTAGAAATTCCCACGTATGGGTATTCCGCGGGAGATTGCGCACCACGACCGCTCAAATTGAGCGGCCATTCCGGCGAAAATGAGCTGTCTTTTCTTCCACGCCGCGATCCGCGAAGGTCGGTAATCCTGGCTTGCCCTCTGACAGCAAGTAAATTTCAAGGCCGCAATTCCAAAACGGGGAATGCGGCCATTTTCCTGGTCAGCGAAAGCTGCTTTTCAATGCGGAACGTGCGGAAAGGCAAATGTTTCTATTGTTCAAATCCGCGTTCGGTGCTACAATAATCTGATACAAGTTTTTAATAAAACGGTCAAAAACCGTTTTATCCGGCTGCTGTTTCAGCAGCCGGCGGCCTGCGAAGGATTCGCAGGATAAAATGGTGTTAACCATTTTATCGAGAAATAGGATAACAAAGGCGGAAGGTGGGAAAATCATGACGTTTTACGAAAAAATGCGGCTTGTCTGCCTGTGTATCCCCCGTGGAAGGGTTGCGACCTACGGGCAGATCGCCATGCTCTGCGGCAAGCCCGGAAATTCCAGACAGGTGGGCTACGGACTGCGGGAAAATCTGGCCGGGGCGGATATCCCCGCCTTTCGGGTGGTCAACGGCAAGGGCGAGCTGAGCGGGGCACAGCATTTTCTCATTTCCGATTTGCAGCGCACGCTTCTGGCGGAGGACGGCGTTCCCACGTACTGGAATGGTCGCTGCTGGCGAGTGGATTTGAAAAAATACGGCTGGGAAACGTCCCGGGCCGACGCGGCGGCCTTTGAAAGAGCCTTCTCGACCCCGGAAGATCACTTGGATTTGGACTTGTAGTCCTTCATTTCCGGAATCGCCCCGCCGGACACTGCCCAGAGATACAGGCTGGCTACGCTGCAATAGGGGCTGAACCGGCGGCGGTATTTTTCGAACAGCGCCCGGTCAATTTCCCGATGGTGATAGACCATCCGCAATCCCCGCTGAATAGCAAGGTCGTCATAGCTGAAAATATCGGGGCGCTGCAAACAAAACAGCAGAATCATCTCCGCCGTCCAAACGCCGATTCCCTTCAGCGCCCGCAGAGCCTCGATGGCGTCTTTGTCGGACATCCGCTCCACGGCGTCCAGATCGAAAGCGCCGGTGTGGACTTTTTCGGCAAAATCCGTGATATACTCCGCCTTGCGGAAGGTCATGCCCAGGGCTTGCAGCCTGGGAACGCCCGCCGAAAGAATGGTCTCGGCGTTCATGTCTCCCAGGGCGTCCTGCATCCGCTGCCAGATGGTCGTCTGGGCTTTCGTGGAGATCTGCTGGCCGATGATGTGGTGGATGACGGAAGAAAAAAGGTCGGTGTCTACAGCGCGGTCGATGTGGCCGATTTGGTCAATAACCGCGCAGAGCCGCTTGTCTTTCCGGTGCAGATAGTTAACCTCTGTTTCTCCATATGAAAAATACATGTCCCTCACCTTCTTCATATCATGATACCGCAAACCGCGAGAGAATGCCACAAAAAATTTTGGGGAAGCTGCAACATTTCCCCTTGCCCGGCTGTATACAGGATAGAACGGCGGAAATGCCGGGGAAAAGAAAGGAATGTTCTGATTATGGAAAAGTATATTGCTGTTATTTTGAGTTTTGTGATGGCGCTGGCCATTGTGGGATGCAGCGGAAATGCCGACGCTCCCGCGCCCACTACCCACAAGGGTGATACCTCCTACCCTGCGGACGGCACCGTCATTCCCGGAAGCGACCCCAAGACCTGGGGGCCAGCGGAAGACGGCGAAAACATCCAAATTCCCAACCCCTGGCAGGAATGCACCAGCCTGGAAGAGGCGGGCAAGCTCGCCGGCTTCTCCTTCACCGCACCCCAGACCGTGGACGGCTACACGGAGCGTTACATTGCGGCCATCGAAAACGAAATTGCCCAGGTGATTTTCAGCAACGGCAACGATTCCGAACTGTATTTCCGCAAGGGAGCAGGCGGCGACGACATCAGCGGCGACTGCAACACCTATACTACCATGGAAGAGCAGACCGTCGACGGCCACACCGTCCTTTGCAAAGGAAACGATGGCCTGATCTACACCGCAACATGGACGGACGGCGAGTATTCCTACGCGGTGATGTGCGATGCCGGTATGAGCGTCGGGCAGCTGACCGCCTGGGTGGAGACGCTGGCCTGAAACCCAGCCTGAATTTTGGAAGGAAGGAACCTTTGGAATGGAAGCAATTGCAATTCCCATGCCCCTGTGGTGGCGGCTTTTGGGGCGGCTGTATGCCTTTGCGGTGCGGCTGATTCCCCAGGAAAAGCAGCAGACCCGGGCAAGCGACCGCGCCGACCAGATGGCGGCGGATGCGCTGGACACCTACGGAAACGCGATTCTGCGCTGTGCCTACAGTTATCTGCACAACATGACGGACGCGGAGGAAGTCTTGCAGGACACGCTTCTGAAGCTTCTGACCGCCGCCCCCACCTTTGAAAGCGAGGAGCATAAAAAGGCATGGCTCCTGCGGGTGGCAGCGAACCTGAGCAAGAACCGCATTGAGTACAACGCTCTCCGGGACTCATACTATTTCTCGATAAAATGGTGTTAACCATTTTATCGAGAAATAGTATGAGGGCGGGGAAATCCCCGCCCTCTGTCTGCAAACGGCCAGTTCCCAGACTGACCCCAACGTATTTATGCTATCACAAGCGAGCTGAGATGTCAACATTTTACTGATCAAAATGCCGCAATTCTATGTTATGCAGTAAATAAAGCGGTATATTTTATGCAAAATCCCGGGTTGCATTCCGGGAGAATTCATGTTACTGTATAGACACAAAGAGGTGATACCAATGTACAGGTAAATCTTCTTAGAGGCGTCGGCTTCCCGAGGTAAAGCTCCCGATTACATAGGATCTTCGAGAAAAAAAGAAAGGAATTTGAACGGGAGGAATTCCAAATCTATATGGCGGAACGTCGGCGTCTACTCCGCAGAAAGAGAGGTTAACCAACAGATGTTAGATAATAAGAGTGAACAGAAATGACCCTTGGCTGCAAAAAACGTGCTGATCACAAGGCATGGCAGTCAAGGGTCATTTCACTTTTCCCGCGCCCGGTGGGGGCTTTTTTGCTGCTCCGGATTGACAATTTTGACGAAAACGTGGTATCATAGCCTTGTCCGAAACGCCATTCACAGGAGTGCCTATGCAGATACAAACGAAGAAATTGGCCGGGCTGACCGGAAATCAGCTCAAGCTTCTGGCCTTGTTCGCTATGACCTGCGACCATGTGGGATTGCAGTTGCTGCCCCAATTCATCCTTCTGCGGATCATTGGACGGCTGGCCGCGCCGCTTTTTGCTTACATGATCGCCGAGGGCTGCCGCTATACCCATAACCGGGGACGGTATCTGGGGAGACTTCTGGGCATGACCGCGCTGTGCCAGATCGCCTATTTTGCCGCCATGCGCTCACTCTACCAGTGCATTTTCGTGACCTTTTCCCTGTCCGTCTGCCTGATTTACGCGCTGGACAACGCCCTTCGCCGCCGAACGCCCGCGTCGGTACTGATGGCTGCCGCCGCCCTTGCCGCCGCGGTTTTCATCACCGTGGGACTGCCGCGGATTCTGATGCACACGGATTTCGACGTGGATTACGGTCTTTGGGGCGTGATGCTGCCGGTGCTGGTGTATTTTGGAAGGGGAAAATGGGAGAAACTGGCGCTGTTTGCCGTCGGTGTCAGCCTGCTGGGGCTGCATTACGGTGGAATCCAGTGGTGGGGACTTCTGAGCGTTCCCCTTTTGGCGCTGTACAACGGTCAAAAAGGCAGGCGGAACATTGGCTCGCTGTTTTACTGGTACTACCCCGCCCATCTGGTCGTAATTTACGGCCTGAGCCAGCTGCTGGCACATGCCGGATAACCTATCGAACGGGGAGCCATCCCCAATATAGAAGGAGGAAAACATATGCGTAAAGATTTTGGAGCCAAGCCCATGCTGTACCCTATGCCGGTGCTGATTATCGGCACCTATGGCGAGGACGGTACCCCCAATGCCATGAACGCCGCCTGGGGCGGCATTGTGGATACGAATCTCATCGGCATCTGCCTGGCTGACCACAGAACCACCCGGAACATCTTCGCCCGGAAGGCCTTTACCGTCTCCATGGCGGACGCGGAAAACATGGTGGCCGCGGACTATGTGGGCATTGTGTCCGGCGATAAGGTTCCCGATAAGGTCGCCCGGGCGGGCTGGCACACCAGCAAGAGCCGCCTGGTGGACGCCCCCATCATTGACGAGCTGCCCATGACGCTGGAGTGTACCTTCGTCAGCTACGACGATCATACCGGGCATACTGGGCTGCTCATTGGCCGGATCGAGAACGTCAGCGCCGAGGAAGCCATCCTCACCGACGGCAAGATCGACCTGAATAAGTTCCACCCCATCACTTTCGATCCCTGCGGCAACGGCTACTATCCCCTGGGCAAAAAGCTGGGCGACGCCTTCCAGGAGGGCAAAAAGCTGAAATAATCCCCAGGCACAATGAAGTATACCCCATGTCAGTCACCTGCGGTGACAGCTCTCCCGGAGGGAGAGCCAAGGGGCGCACAAGAAATGGATCGTATCGGTACCGATACGATCCATTCGCCGTTTTTCATCAATATTTCCGCCAGGTCGAGGGCATGAGCAGGATCAGCATGGGGAACAGCTCCAGCCGTCCGAACAGCATATCTGCCGTCAGGACAATTTTTGCCAGCGGCGAAAAGGCCGCGAAGCAGCCCGTGGGGCCGACCAGCCCCAGGCCGGGGCCGATGTTGTTCAGCGTCGCCATCACGGCGGTAAACGTGGTGACAAAATCCAGATTGTCCAGCGCCACCAGCAGCACGGACACCATCGTCACCAGAAAATACAGGGTCATGTAGCTCTGAACGCCCTGCACCGTCTCCCGGCTGACGGGCTTTCCGTCCACCGTCAGCACCCGCACGGAGCGGGGATGGAGCAGCTTGCGCAGCTCCGAGCCGAGGGCCTTGCACAAAATCACCAGCCGGGAAACCTTGACGCCGCCGCCGGTAGACCCGGCGCAGGCGCCGACGATCATCAGCAGCACCAGAATACACCGGCTGAGCTGGGGCCACAGGTCAAAATCCGTTGTGCTGAAGCCCGTGGTGGTAATGACGGACGAGACGGCGAAAAAAGCGTGGTGGAATGCGTCAAACGCCGTGGGGAACATCCCCAGAATGTTAAGGGTAATGATCAGCGTGCTCCCGGCGATGATGGCAAAATACGCCCGCACCTCGGTATTCCGCCAGGCCATGGCATATTTTTTCATCAGCAGGAAAAAGTAAACGTTGAAGTTCACGCCGAACAGCACCATGAATACGGACACAACGCCCTGAAGATAATAGCTGTCATAATAGCCCATGGAGCTGTTCTTGATGCCGAAGCCGCCGGTGCCGGCGGTGCCGAAGGCGGTACACAGGCTGTCAAACAGGGGCATTCCCCCAAGGAGCAGCAGCACCACCTCCACCGCCGTCATGACGATGTAAATGCCGTAAAGAATGGCGGCGGATTTGCGCATATTCGGCACCATCTTGCTCACGGTGGGGCCGGGGCTTTCCGCCCGGAGCAGGTGGTTTGCCTGTCCGCCCATGTTCACCAGCGACAGCATGAACACCAGAATGCCCATGCCCCCCAACCAGTGGGTAAAGCTGCGCCAGAAGAGCATCCCGTTGTCCAGCGCCTCCACATCGGTCAGGATGCTGGCGCCGGTGGTGGTAAAGCCGGAAACCGTCTCAAACACGGCGTCTAAGTAGCTGGGAATCTGGCCGGACAGAGTAAAGGGCGCCGCGCCGATCAGGGAGATGACCACCCAGGTCAGCGCCGTAAAGACGAAGCCTTCCCGGGCGTACATGTCCCGCCGGGCGGGCTTGAACCGGGTCAGCAGGAAGCCCAGCAGTCCCGCCGCCGCCATGGTGTATAAAAAGTAAATGCCGGTGCTTTCCCCGTAGATCACGGCGACCCCCAGGGGCAGAGCGAGAAACGCCGCCTCGATCAGCAGGATCATGCCGAAAAGATAGCGAAGCATGGGATAATTCATAACCGCTCCCCCATTACCGCCGGAAAATGTCGTTGAGGCTTCTCAGACCGCCATGGGTGGTGACCACGATGACGCTGTCCCCCACCTCGATGGTGTCGCTGCCCCGGGGGGTGATGGTCTTGCCGCCCCGGGAGATGCAGCCGATCAGCAGGCCGTCCTTCGTGTGCAGGTCTTGCAGCGGGATGCCGCAGAAATCGGCGCTGGCTGTGACCCGAAACTCCATTGCCTCGACCTTATTGCTGACGATCTTGCACAGCGTCTCCATGCTGGCATAGGCGTCGGAATTCTGCATGGCGCGAACGTAGCGCACCACGTTGTCCGCGCAGATATTCCGGGGATAGAACACGGAATCCAGAGACAGGCTGGCCACCAGCGGCTCATAAGAGCTGCGGTTGACCTTGGTAATGACCTTAGCACGGGTCGTCCGCCCGGCGAACAGGGAAATGATGATGTTTTCCTCGTCAATGCCCGTCAGCGCCGCGATGGCGTCCATATGCTCGATGCCCTCTTCCAGCAGCAGCCGCTGATCCGTGCCGTCGCCGTGGAGGATCGTCGCCTCCGGGAGAAGCTGGCTCAGCTCCTCACACCGCTTTGCGTTCGTCTCGATGATCTTTACGTCCATGCCGGTAGCCAGCAGCTGCCGTGCCAGATAATAGCCCATCCGGCCCCCGCCGATGAGCATGACCTGCCGTACCCGGGTCTTCGCAACGCCGACCTGCCGGAAAAACCGCTGTGCCTCCTGGGGGCTTGCCACCACGGAGATCCGGTCGCCGGCCTTCAGCTGGAACTCGCCGGAGGGGATGATGACGTCCCGCTCCCCCCGCTCCACCGCGCAGATCAGCACGTTGGCGCGGAACTTTCCGATGTCCTTCAGCACCATACCGTCCAGGGGAGAACCGGCCGCCACGCCGGTCTTGAGAATTTCCACATGCCCCCGGGCAAAGGTGTCGATTTTAATGGCGGAGGGGAACCGCAGCACCCGGGCCATTTCCGTGGCGCAGGCCTCCTCGGGATTGATGGCCATGCTGAGACCCAGGTCGTCCTTAATGAGGTTCAGCTCCTCCACGTACATGGGGCTGCGCACCCGGGCGATGGTGTGCCGCGCCCCCAGCTTCTTGCCGATAAGGCAGCACAGCAGGTTCAGCTCATCCGCGCCGGTACAGGCGATGACGAGATCCGCCTGATCCGCCCCGGCTTCCAGCTGAACGTCCCTGGAAGCGCCGTCGCCCTCCACGACCATCACGTCCAGCTCATTGTTGGACTGATCCAGTCTGACCCCGGAACGGTCTACCAGCGTCACCTCGTGCTTTTCCCTGGACAGCTGCTCCGCCAGAACGCTGCCGATTTTTCCGTCGCCGATAATCATGATTTTCATAAAGTTCACCTACATATTTACCCATTTTGCCCTACTATATCACAAATCCCGATTGAATGCAACCGCGCGGAAAAATCTGAGCAGAATCTAAGGGAGTGTCGGAAAAACTGTCATTTTCTGCATTTCCTTCCGGAAATTCACGCTAATACTCCAAACGTTTCTGGCAAAGCTATGGTTGCGGAACAAAACCGCGAGAAAGCAAAAAGGAGAGAAAACGGTATGAAGAGCAACAACCAGATCAACATTCCCCAGGCTCGGGACGCGATGGACAAGTTCAAGATGCAGGCTGCCAGCGAGCTTGATGTTCCCGTTACCTATTAAACTGCGACGTTTTTCTTTCTAAAAATTCAAAAAACCATGTTGAAGTGCTTTCAAATTACGTTGTAGTGAGTGAAAAAAGTTCATTGTCCGTTTTTACATCCCGATTTTGCTTTATCGCAGTAAAGTGTTTGGCAAATTATTCACTTTTCCGACCCCATGGTGCAGCATGATTCGCTTTCCGTTCATGCACACTTCCAAATCCGGAATCCTATGGCAGCGCCGCACAATTGTGCCTGCAAGCCTCAGCCGTATTTTTGCCCCGCTTTTTCCGTTTGAATTGGAACAAAAATTCTGGCTGAGGCTTCTTGTCAAATTATGCGGTGCTGCCCTATTTTTAAGGAAGGAACCGTGAGCGGATGATTTATTCAGAACTTTCTTAACCCCTTTGTCCAGAGAAGGGACGCTCACCATCAACGCTTGGCAATTCAACCAGAGCAGCCCTCACGTTTCCAGCTCCCTCCTCAACTTTTGCAGTGCCCGCTTCTCGATCCTGGACACATAACTCCGGCTGATCCCGGTAATGATCGCCACCTCCCGCTGCCGCTTCGGCGGCTGCCCGTTCAGCCCATACCGCAGTACGACCACCTCCCGCTCCTGCTCCGTCAAGCAAGACCGAATCGCCCGATGCAGCTGTTCCGCGCTCTCCCGGGAGGACACCTGCTCCAGCAAATCGCCGTCCTCGCTGACCACGTCCATCAAAGAAAGCGCCGCCCCATCGGTACCTGTCTCGATATAATCGGACAGCGAAACATCCTGCGCACTCTTCTTCTGCCCCCGAAAATACATCAGGATCTCATTTGCTATCCTCCCCCCAACGACTTTTAGAAGCGTTGGAGGGTTCATTTTTTCCCAGGCCGCTATTATCCTCCTCAAAATCGCCATAATCGACATCTGCGAAGGCTTCCAGGGGTTCTTCTTCGCCACTTTCGTCGTCCATGTGAGCTAACCTGTCATCCATATCGGGGAATTCAATATCACTTTCATCCGCACCAAACAGAACCACATGTGCATTCACACCGTCCCAAATCACCTTGCGGATAACGGTTCTGATTGCTGCTCTTTTTTCCTCGATGGACATATCATCAATGCTGGTACGGAACATGGACAGCATCTGCCGCAGCAGATCAAACTCAGCATCGGTAAGTGAATTGACATTGACCAAACCTTCCAGCTCATGGATGCGGTTCTCCACATCCCGGTTTATATCGGACAGTTCTTCAATGCGCTTCAAAACACGAGGCTTGGCAATAGAGTCACCAACCATGCCCAAAGAATCAACAAGGCCATTGATGGTTTTTTCGTTCATCTCATGTTCTACCCGAAGTTCCTCCAGCTGCCGCTCATACTGTTCCCGCTTGCCGGTGTAGAACTCACGGCTCTTTGCAAGCCGAGAAATGAAACTGCTGTCATGGTCTGTCAGAGATTTGATTTGCTCAATGATTGCTGCATCTAGGATATTACCATTGGCATTACGGCGGTTGCAGCGTTCCCGCTTGCTCCGCTCTTTCATTTTGCATACATAGGTGTAAATGACTTCACCAGAAGCAGTTTTGCGCTGGGACAGTTTGGGGTACATCCTTTCGCCGCAGGAGCAATACACCAAACCGGTCAACAGGGCTTCATTATTCCGGGGCTTGCGGTATGCCTTGGATTTATTTCTGTCCAGGGATTCCTGCACCTTGATCCACTGCTTAGAGGGAATGAAACCGGGATGCTTACCAATAGCAATAATCCACTCGCTGACCGGAAGAAGCTGTGTAGTTCTTCCCTTTTCCTGGTTCGTGCGGTTGTAGGCCATGATACCGCAGCTTCCGTCAAATGCTTCCTTGGGGAAGAAAATCTCCGCTTCCTTTTCTATGAAGTAGTTGTAGGCATCTTCGTCTGCAACCATATAGACAGGATTCTGCAAGATCGCCTTGATTGCAAAGCGGGTAAAGTCCTTTCCCTGCTTGGTTTTGATTCGCTGCCGCAGCAACTCTGCTTCCACAGCGGTCAAAGAATCCGTTTCTATATAGAGGTCAAAAATCATTTTAGGAATCTCGATTTCCTCAGGAATCGGGATCAGCTTATAAGATTTCCGTTCTTTTCCGTCAATGGTGATCTTACTGACGGAACCGGATTTGAAGCCGGTGGGCGTATTGCCGCCCAGCCAGCGACCGGTCTTTGCCAATTCGTGCATATTATCCCGGATACGCTCAGCAATGGTTTCACGCTCTAGCTGGGAGAACACGGAGATAATAAACATCATGGCTCTGCCCATAGGGGTGCTGGTGTCGAACTGCTCCTTAATGGATACGAAAGATACATCCAGCTTGGTCAGTTCATCGATCAGCCCCGTAAAGTCACTGATATTACGGCTGATTCTGTCCAAGCGATAGACTACAATTGCCTTGAACTTGCGCTTACGCACTTCCTCCATCATCCGTTTGAAGTCCGGTCTTTGCAGATTACCGCCGGAGAATCCCTCGTCCTCAAACACAACACAGCGATCCACATATTCCTCGCCGAACATATTGCGGACATACTCTTTACAGAGTTCCACCTGATTGCCAATACTTTCACCCTTGCCGGTGAACTTGGATTTACGGGAGTATATGGCAATCTGTTCTTCATTTCTTCGCATATCTTTTTCCTCCCTCTTGATATGTGATGTTATTTGTACTATTATATCACAGCGAAACTAATGTGTAAACAGGAAGATATCGATGTGGGATGTGGCAAGTGTGTTTGAAGAAGCAGGCAACACTGGAAACTGACAGGCCACACTATCAGTTTCCAAAAAAGAAAGGCCACCTGGCTGCGCTAACGCTCAGTCAGGTGGTCTTGTTATGCTTATATCACATCGCCAAGATACGCTTCATACAGTTTTTCTACATTCTCTTTCGCGGCATTTTCAAACCGCTCGTATGCATCCAAAAGGGTCTGTCCCCTGGATGTCAAGACACTTCCGGCCCCGGAAGGACCGCCTTTGTTTCGCAGCAGCAGCGGATAACCTAACGCCTCTTCCACAAAATTGAGCATATTCCAGGCAGTGGAATAGGAGATCTGCATACGGCTGCAGGCATCCCGAACGGATTGGGTCTCCCGGATCTGACGCAGCAGTGTTATCAGTTTTGTATCCAACAGTTTTTTTCCCCGGCTGATGGTGAACTCCGAAACCAAACGGGTCAGTTTTCGCTCACGGTCTGCAATGAAGTTCTTCTCTGCCTCAGTAGCAGGCAGAATCACCCCTATATCTTCCACAGGCAGGGAAACAAAACCAGGCAACGCAGCCATCGCTGCCATATCGGACGCAGTACAAACCCGGTGGGCGCAACTGCTCTTTATGAGCAGCGGCTGTCCGTTCTGTCCGCCAAAGCAAGGTAGTACCATATTTTCCGCAGATGCTAACATATCCACCAGAGCATCCGGATCCACAAGGGGATAGTCTGCATCCATCAAAAAAATCCAATCGCATTTATCTGCCAGGGAATGAATGCCTAAGGAAATGGATGTACCCTGGTTTTCCGGCTGTGGATTCTGTAGAAAGAATACGCCATACTGGGCAAGCTGCTTTTCCATTTTCTTGTCGGACGGTCCCGTAACCACTGTGATCCGTATCACACCGGTTTTCTGAAGGGTTGCAATCATTCTTTGGGCAACGGTAATCTCGCCTGAGGGCAGCAAGGGATTGGCGTTTTTGCCCGCTGCAATCAAAACAGCGCCGAGCTTCACTATGGTCACCTCCTGTATGTAAAAAGGAGGGATTCCAATGAATCCCTCCCCAATCGATGTTATCCGCAGGGAAGGCCACTGCCAGCATTCACTTCCTCATTTAGATAACTATATTATATTTCAAAAAGCGGATGCTTCAAGCAACCTGAAACACTTCCGTGCGAAACGGCACGAAAACGAACCAATTTGCACATAGCATCACAGCCGCAGGATGTGCCGTTTTCCCATATACATGGGGCGGTCAGAATGCCGGCACAAAGACGCGTGTACAACTACCTCCAAATCAGCGTATAGCGATGTTACTGCATCGTGGATTCGTGCTTCCAGACCTGGGCACACCGTCCGGGCTTCGATGGTCAAACTTCCGTCCAGAGAAGCACTGTAGTCCACCAGCCCTTCGATCCGGAAGCACGCGCTGTCCAGGTCCTCTATGGAGATTTCCCCATCACGGCGGGAAACGGTGTCCAGACGCTTGGTAACACTACCGCAGGGGCAGGGTGGAAGAATCCGGGTGTAGTCGCCGGTTTTATAGCGAATCAGCGGCATGGCATCGGCGCCGATGGTGGTAATTACCAGTTCGCCGTATTCTCCATCGGGCTGCACATTGCCGTTTTCATCGATGATCTCGGCAATAATATGGTTCTCCCGCAGGTGCATACCCTTGTGAGCAGAACAAGTCACCGCGCCGCCCAAACCGCATTCCCGACTACCGTAATGGGGATAGAGCTTACTCCCAAGCATCTTCTCCAGCTCGGTCATAACCCCTTTGGGGCAGGCATCACCGGAAACCAGCGCTCTTTGGATGGGGAGTTCTTCTCTGTACATTCGCGCAAGGCCCAATAAAGTCACCGGAAAACCGATATAGGTTTCCGGATGCGTATCTTCTACCAGCGAAATCAGTTTTTCCCAGGTTTGGCCAAATCCGGCCTTGATGGGAATACCGCCTAACCTTTCTACCGCTTTAGCAATCAAGTCACCCAATCCAAAGGGTCCGGTAAAAGGAAAGGCAATCAAGCACTTCTCCCCTTTAGAAAGCATTTCCGAAATACCGGCAGCAAAGAACCCCACCGTGTGTTCTGTGTCTGTATCTGTGTAAAAAACCCGTTTGGCAGGGCCCGTGGTACCGGAAGTAGCACCGGAGATCACACGGCTCACCTCTGATTGGGAGGTAAGCAGAAATTTCCCCGATTGCTCCGCCAGCATTTGGGGTGTGGTAAAAGGTAATGTTTGCAGTTCTTGCAGGCTGTTTAGTTTTGTCGGTAGGTTTGTATAAAATCTACTCTGCTGCGCCAAGTGACTTAGCATTTGGTTCAATCGCTTCAGCTGCAAAGTCTCTAAGCCCTCCCGGGTAAGTTCCGGGAGGGCTTCGGTTTCACAGATCCAGTTTTCTAAATTTGTTTTTTTCATTTTCGATAAAGTGAACGTCCGCGGATATCCGTCAAGTTATAAGCACAGAAAGGCACCATGCCCTTCTCCGTGTCTACTTCACAGATATAACAGCGACGCAACCGGTCCAAGTCTAAATTATAGGCATCCTGGAACACCATACCGGATACGGTAAAGGTATTTTCCACAGTCTGCTGCAGGAATACGTCCAAAGAGGATGTTGCTTCATCCCCATCGCAGCAACTGGCTTTGCCACTCCACTGTTGGGATACGAAATCCCTGGCCTCGCTGGATTTTACACAGCAGCATTGGCTTTTTCTGCGGGGTAGCGCTTTTATCGTGCCATCTTTCTTTCGCATAAAGCTGGCGTGGAAGGAGCAGTAAGGACTTTCCGCACCGCCACCGCCAAAGTCCGTGATCTTCATCAGTCCCTCAGTCTGCGCTTCGATTCTGCGCAGTACCGCGGGGATCGTAAGCCGTACTTCCGGTGCTTCCAGACCGCAGCGCCCAAAATAGGAGATGGGCTGGATATGGACACCGCGAACATGGGGTGCGCGGCTAAGCGCAAACCGCAGAATATCACCCAAGGTGTGATCATTAACCCCGGGAGCAACCGTAGGCACCAGTACCACAGGAAGACCTGCTTCCTTACAGTTGTCGATGGCTTTCAATTTGATTTCCAGTAAATCCGCACCACGGAGTGTCCGGTAAATGTTGTCATCCAAACCGTCAAACTGCAGAAATGCCACACTGACACCGGCATTTACCAAATGCTTGGCATGGCCAGCCTCATTGGCAAGACGGATACCGTTGGTATTCAGCTGGAAAAACGAAAAACCTTTTTCTTTGCCCAAGGCAATGATGGCATCCAGGTCATCGCGCATCGTTGGCTCTCCGCCGGAAAGCTGAATATTAAAGGGGCCACCCCGCTTCATCAGCAAATCATACTGCTTGCTGATTTCCTCCAGGGAAAGGTCTTTTGGCTGTTGTTCTCCTGCGGAAGCAAAGCAGACGGGACATCTCAAGTTGCAGCGATTGGTCAGTTCCAGCAGCACGCAGCAGCCGTCCCGCTCATGATTTTGGCACAGGCCGCAGTCATAGGGGCAACCTTTTTCCACCGGTTGCGCCCGAACGGGGATCACCGTACCGTCCACATCATTCGCCGCCCAGTTTACATAACTTTCCAAATCACCCTCCCAGATGAGGGTGCGGAAACTGCCGTGTTCCCAGCAGCGTTTTTCCATATAGAGATTGCCGTCTTCCCCTACCGCTTTCTGCGCCGGAATTTTTGCCAGGCACACAGGGCAGACCGACATTGTCTTACCGATCAGCATTATATTAACCCTCTTGCTTCCAGGATCTCCATACATTTCTCGTAAGTAGACGCGATAATGCCGGGGCAATACTGGACTTTTTTGGCAGGGTTATTGCCCACAATATCCCGACAGTCGGTGGCAGTGTACTGAAATTCCATCTCATCGATAAACCACTTTGTAAATTCACCCATGGCACCCTTGTGGTGGGGGCTGTCATAATCGGTATCGCCGGGTTTTCCGGTAAACCAGGACAGCAGACAGCAACCTGCCGCCATACAGCCGCAGATATCACCGCTGCCGCCGATGCCGCCGTTTAAGCCCTGCATACAGCGGATCAGTGCGGGATTTTCCTCACCGATGGTATCCAGCAGCAAAATACCCAGGATCTGACCGCAGGCATAACCGTAGCGACTGAGTTCCATAATTCTCTCTTCCAGGTCCATGGTTCACATCCTTTCACAGATAAAGAGTACATAACTGACTTTCTTGCCGGTGGGGACACATACATTGTCCTGCGTCCACAGAGCTTCCAGGTAGTACGTTTTCCATTCCTCGGTCATGTCTTCCATGTGCCGCACCGCAAAGCCCGCCTTGCGGCAATCGCTCAACAGCTGCACCACATTCTCCGTCACATCGGAAAACACCAGTTTACCGCCTTTACGCAGCAATCGGGAGGCCTCCTGCAAACTACCTGCCACATTGCCGCTGACATAAAAGCTGCACTGGCTGAGGATACCGTCAAAGAAGCCACCCTGCCAGGGGGCTTCCAGGAAATTGCCCCGGGTCACATCTTTGCCTCTGGGCGCAAGATCAATGCCCTCAGCGCTGTAGCCTAAGCTGCGCAGCAAGCGGACGGTTTCTCCGTCACCTGCACCCATATCCAGCCATTTGCAGGGGGCTTCCAGAAAGGCCAGTTCAATCAGATAGCGGCTGTGCTTTTCGCCGCCGGGGTGCCGGAGCATCACTTATCCTCCAGGGCTTTCTCCACGGAAAGCACCTTGCCAAGAGCCAATTCCTCGGGAACATACACGAAGCCGCATTGGGGGCATACCGGCAGTTCCACGGGAAAACCGTTATCCAGATACATAAACTTTGCCTTGCCCTTCTGCAGGGGCACCTTACACTTCATACAGGTGAGCTTTCCCTCCGGGTCGATCACATAGTAAGTTTTTTCTGTTGCCATAGTGCGCTCCTTACTCTCTGTTGAAAACTTTCATCCGGTGGCTGTAGGCTCTGTGAACCAGGTAGCCGGTTTCCGTTTCGGTGTACTTGACCCAGAAGGTCACATTGCCAAGTCTTGCCCGGGTGATGAACAGGTGGGTCTCACCGTCCAGAATGGCTTCGCCGGTTTCCCGCAGGGACTGAAGCACCCGCACCACATCGGACTGGAGGATCATCCGGTCGTCCATCATCTCGGTGGCTTCCGGGGTATATTCGATGGTAAAGCCAAGCTCCACGGCATTTACCTCCTCATTCCAAAGTTCTTTCAGCAGCTGCTGCTTGAGGCCAAGGCGGTTATACCGCTTGGCGCTGATATCGGGGCAGTGGTCGGCAGAGGTGCCGTACACCAGTTCCAGCAGGTGCATAGACTCTCTGCCCTCTCTGGCAAACCGGTCGCGGCAGGCCATACAGTAAGAAAGATAGGGCAGGTCAGAGCGCTCCAAGCACTTGTCTGTCATCTTCTTTGCCACTTCCCGGTTGGTGTACTGGGTCAGGCCGCCATAGCCGCAGCAGGGGGATTTATCACCGCTGTATTCGGTGTCTTCCACTTTACAGCCCAAGCTCTCCGCGATCCGGCGGATACTCTGCTGGGTATCGTGGTCACCCCTTGCGCCGCAGGCATCGTGAATGGCAATGGGTTTGTCCGCCCGCTGGGCTTTTTCGGGAAGGCCAATCTTCTCAAGGATCTCCCAGATTCCCACATTTTCATAGCGGGAGAGTTCTTTTCTGCAGGTGGGGCAGCCGGCGATCACCGTAGGATTATCCAGTTCTGCCATTTTTTCATCCAGGAAACGGATGGTGTCTTCCTGCATTTCATACCGGCCGGCCCAATCGCAGATGGCACCGCAGCAACCCAGCATCAGCGCCACACCGCCCTCCAGGCGGTCACACAGATCCAGGTATGCCGCTCTGACGGTAGCCGGCGCAATCGCCGTGGCCTGGCAGCCGGGGAAGAACACATATTTGCAGGTATCATATCCCGGTTGCTTCCGGCAGAGGAAGGCCTCTTCATTAGAAAAGGCCATGTCCATCAAGGCAAATTCATGAACAGCCAGCGACATTTTTCCTGTGTAGACCATATTCTGCCGGGCCATATGACAGACTTCCGCCATGTCATAGCCGTTGGGGCACAGGACACTGCACTGGCCGCACAGGCTGCAGGCATTGATAGGGCCGTTCATCATATGGTCGCCCATAATGATAGACACATTATTGTAGATCTCACGGGTGAGAATGCGGGGGAATTTCTTATAATGCTGCAAATAGGCACAGCCTTTAATGCATTCATCGCAGTGGCACTGGATGCAGCGGCCTGCCTCGGCGATAGCACCTTCCCTGCTGTTACACTCGATTCGGCTTGTAGGTTCGATGCCTTCCAGATTGGTATACAGCCGGGTCTGGACGCTGCCCTCTTCACCTCTGGTATTGCTGGGATCCAGGTTCTGGGCCATACGGTCGGCAGAGAGCGCTGCTTTCTTAGCACCGAACGCGGCGCCCAGGATACCCTCAGTCTTACCGGTGATGAGCTTATACTCTCTTGCCACCATCACTGCTTCGTCAACGGCAAGGTCGGGATGGAGCATGTTCGCCACTTCATAAGACGCACATTTCAAATCATAGGGTTCTGCATAGGCTGCAGTCACATCCGCATTCCAGACGAATTGAATGTCCATCTTCTTGAGGGCAGCCACCGATGCTTCCTGTATAGGTGCAGGCAGCATAGGAATTACGGCAGCAATCAAAGAAGCATCGTCTTCATGCTCCGTGTACACCGTCACCGGGTACATCTTCTTTGCCAGTTCTCCTGCCAGGAACAGGCTGAACTGGTCGGTCCCAAATACGGCGCACTTTTTCGTCTTCTTCCGCAGGAAGCCTTTCTTCCGGGGCATCTCGCCGTACTGAACTGCGGCTGCCTCCAACTGCCGGATGGCAATACCCTCACCTAAGGCGCAGAGCTTGCACTTGCCCTCACAGGGCGCCTCACAGCCGGCGGAGAGAATGTGGGGGAACGGGGTGATCTTATCATACAGTGCCAAGGCTTTGGTAAAATCTCCCGCTGCCACCGCGGCCATCATAGCTTTGGTATCCAATTTCAGAGGGCAGGCGGCATTGCAGTAAGCAGACTGCTCATGTACGCAGGCAGACTCCCGCGCTTCCAGTTCCTCTTTGCCGAAAAGCTGTTTCTGGCGGTATACATGGGTGGAGAGCCGTTCTTCAATGATCATAAGGATTCCTCCTTTGGGCGCAGTGGAAATATATCCCGGAAAACGCAAATGCTGGATTCCCGCTTTCCGCAACATATTTGAAAATAGAGGGGCGGCTATACCGCCCCTCCATTATAACATAACTCGGGCTATTTGTGAAATTGTATCTTACAGTTCCTTCAGAGCTGCCAGGACCACCTCGGGCAGTGCGGGAATGCGGGTGATACGAGCGCCGGTAGCGTTGTAGATCGCATTCAGGATTGCGGGGTGAGGTGCATCCAGAGGAGCTTCGCCGCAGCCAGCAGCACCGTAGGGGCCGTTGGGACGAGGAGTCTCCAGGTAGTGCAGTTCGATGTCATCGGGAATGTCCTTGGGATAAGGAATACCGCAGCCCTTCAGGCTGGTGTGCTTGGTCAGGTCATCGAAGTCCTCGGTCAGAGCCAAGCCGATGCCCTGTGCCAGGCCGCCGTAGAAGTTGCCGTCAACCAGCAGCTTGTTCATGATGGTACCCACGTCAGCAACGCAGGTGAACTTCTCAACGGTAACCTTACCGGTCTGGGTATCGACGCAGACCTCGGGCAGGAACAGGGTGTACATATAGGTTGCGAAGGGCTCGCCCTGAGAGGTAGCCTGATCAACGGGGTGAGTTGCGCAGTAGTCGCAGACCCAGTTGCCCAGAACCTTGGTCTCAATGCCTTCAGCCTTCATTTCGTCGTAGGTACGGTAGGTGCCGTCTTCCTTCTTCATTGCAGCAACCAGGTTTTCTGCTGCCAGACGGCAAGCGTTACCGGACATAACCTGGCTGCGGGAACCGCCTGCGGGGCCGGAGTTGGGAGTGTACTTGGTGTCGTTCATAACGAGCTTGATCTGCTCGGGCTTGATGCCTGCCTGGCGCAGAGTCTCGTGAGCGGACATCAGAACGCCCATATCAGCGCCCTGGCCGTGATCTTCCCAAGAAGCGTACATAGTGACGGTGCCGTCGGGATTCAGCTCAGCGTAAGCCTGGGATGCGTCAACGCCGTCCAGACCGCAGCCGTAAACACCGGAAGCAACACCGATACCGTACTTGTAGCGGCCATCGGAGGCAGCGTTCTTCTCAGCAACGCGAGCCTTACCTGCCTCGTACAGAGGACGAGCCATCTTGTACATTTCTTCCAGACAGTAGACATCGGGCGCGTAGCCGGTGGGGATGGTGGACTTTTCAGATTCCTTGTAGCAGTTCAGCTCGCGGATATCGAAGGGATCCATGCCCATCTTGGCGGCCAGAACGTCGATGGCGATTTCAGAGCCCATGAAGGACTGGGGAGAACCGTAAGCACGGAATGCAGAGCCCCAGGCGTGGTTGGTGAAGACGGTCTGGGACTTGTTGCGGATGGTGGGGATGTCGTAGCCTGCGCCAACGAACTGGCTCAGACGGTGAGTCAGCAGATCGCCGAACTCGGAGTAAGGACCGTGGTCGATGTAGTTGTTGCCCCACAGACCCAGCAGCTTGCCGTTTTCGTCGGCAGCCAGCTTGATGTTCATGAAGCCGGGGGAACGCTTGCCGGTGTAGGTGATGTTCTGGAACTGGTTGAAGACCAGGGACACGGGCTTGCCGATAATCTTGGCAGCTGCGCCCAGGATGGCTTCGTTGGTGGGGGAGAACTTGTAGCCGAAGGTGCCGCCGGCGTGGTTCTGAACGATTCTCAGCTTGTCCATGGGAACGCCGATGCCGTCAGCGATCATGGGCATATGCAGGTGGATACCGATGGACTTGGAGTGGACAGTGACCATGCCGTCTTCGTCGATGTATGCGTAGCCGCAGTCGGGCTCTAAGTGCAGGTGGGGCTGGCGGGAGCAGTAGGACTCGATCTCAACCACATTGGGAGCGGCATCGAAGTCGATATCGGGGCCCTTGATACAGTTGGTCTCATAGTAAGCGTTGGGAACACCGGGATGGATCTCGATTGCGTCTTCGGCAATGGCGTCCATGGCGTTCATGTAAGCGGGCAGCAGCTCGATGTCGACCTTGACAGTATCAGCAGCGGCACGGGCATGGGCCTCGGTGTCAGCAGCAACGATGGCAATGGCATCGCCGAACTGGAAGATCTTCTCGTCACACAAAACGGGACGGTCCCAACCGTCACACTTGTTGTTCAGAGGCAGCATGACCAGGCCGTTGATACGGTTCTTGCCGCCTGCAGCCACGATGTCCTTAGCGGTGATGATCTTGTAAACGCCGGGCATCTTCTCAGCTTCTGCGGTGTCAACACCCTTCAGCAGAGCGTGGGAAACGTTAGCCTGTACCAGAGCCAGGCGCAGGGTGCCTTCGGGCATCTTCAGAGCGTCGTCAGCGCCGAAGTCCCAGGTACCCATAACCTTCTGGGCTGCGGAAGGACGGACGTACTTGGTGCCGATGATGGAGTCGCCGGTGGGCTTGAAGACCAGGTCTTCCTTGGTGATCTCTCCGCGGTAAACGCGGGCAGCGTCCATAACAGCGTCCACCAGAGGCTTGTAACCGGTGCAGCGGCACAGGTTACGGTTCTTCTGGAACCAGTCACGGACTTCTTCACGGGTGGGAGCACTGTTGTTGTCCAGCAATACCTTTGCGGTCATAATGAAGCCGGGGGAGCAGAAGCCACACTGCGCACAGCCGTGAGCCATCCAGGCGACCTGCAGGGGATGCATATCGGAGATGGTACCGATGCCTTCGATGGTGGTGATCTCAGCGCCGTCCTTGATCTTGCTGAGCTTCATCAGGCAGGAACGGGCGACCTTGCCGTCCACGATGACGTTACAAGCGCCGCAATGGCCTTCGCCACAGCCGATCTTACAACCGGTCAGCAGCAGGCGCTCACGCAGGAAGGTGGCCAGAGCTTCGTTCTCATTGACCATCATGGTGCGCTGAACGCCGTTGATAACAAATGTCTTTCTAATCATATTGTTTCCTCCTCAAATTTTTCTAATTTTGGGGATTTACGCGTGGGTACCGCAGGGATCTTCATCGGGGCCACCCCCAGTTAAGTCCTGCATACGCTGCATGCCTCTGGCAGAATAAAAAACCAGCTGGGAAATACTGCCGTCCAGGTTCTCTCCCCGAAGCACCAGACCGTTAGCGGTCTCGTAATAGTCAATGGGGAGGGTACGGCGGTATACTTTCCCGGTTGCCTCATCCACTACTTCAACGGTTACCTCTTTTGCAGAAATTTCAAAAACCTTTTCTTCCATGTATGTCACCTTCTGCCTTTATCGCACTTTGGCATGCTTTGCCACATATATATTTTATCAGTACAAACAGACCAAAAGCAACTGACAAACAATTGTAAGTTGCAGAAATAAATATAAGGGGATTATGCACTATGCACAATCCCCTTATATTAAATTTTTAAATTTAATATGTTATTACCAATTTTTCACATACTATTTACAGAGCACCAAGGTTCCTCCTGTATCACACAGGGGAACAGCAGGGAGGGTCTGTCCCAGTTCTGCCTCATACCGGGCAAGCGCTTTTGCCACACCGGGCAGTTTCGGGCTGCCCCAATCGTGGAGAAGCAAATAGCCTCCTTTTGCAAGTCTTGGCCAGAAATACTGCAAACCGGCCAATGTGGTCTCTTCAAAATCCACATCCAGACTCACCAGACAAAACTGCTCCTCCAACCCATTTAAGGATTCCGGGAAGAAGCCGGGCTTTACAATGATATTTTCAGGATTGGGCATGATGGCCAGTACCTTCTCTATGCCCGTATTGGCATGGGCTGCCTGGAAGGATTCGGAAGCGCCTGCATTTTCCCGAAAGCCTTCAAAACTGTCAAAAAGGTACAGTTCCCGCTCCGGTAATAACTGATTGATACACCGGGCAAAGAATCCGCGGTAGACACCCAGTTCCGCTGCGGCACCGGGGACGTTTTCCAATCTGCGGCAAATCAGCTCCAGAGTGGCCAGGCGTACATAGTCATTCTGCAGTTCCCGCTCCGGCAGAACCGCGTCTGCCAATTGTGCCGGGGTCGGCACGATATGCTGCTTTGGCAGCAGTTTTCTCAACAGGTCTTCTCCCAGGATCTCCCCTGCCCTGCAGTTTCGGTTGCGATCCCGAAGCTCGCAGTAATTTTTTAGATACAGGCAGTTTTCACCGGGAACTCCCAATTCGTTACAAGTGCGGGCAACCGCATCCGCATGGCGGGTGGTGATGATCAGAAGATCTGTTTCTTCCAGATGCAATTGGCTGGGCAGGATCACCGGTCTGCCTAAAAAGGTATCCCCGCAAGGGAAACTGTCCACAAATGCGCAAATGCGATCCAGCGCCAGCCCCTGCTCCAAAAGCTCTGACGCGCCGCAGCCGGTGCCCCATACATAGATGCCCATACTGTGACCTCCTCCAAAAATCTCCACTTCATTATATCAAAGTTCCACAAATTTACAAGTTGTTGCTATTTTTTAGTTTACGAAGTAAAAAAATATCGATATGATAAGAGCATAAGGAAGTTATAATTAATTACAATTTGCATTCTAAAACAATTTGTGGAGGGATTTCTATGCAGATCGGTGCATTGATCGTTGCAGCGGGTATGTCTTCCCGTATGGGGGAATTCAAGCCCATGCTCAGTATCGGTTCCATTTCCGTGGCGCAGCGGGTCATTGCCACCCTGCAGCAGGCAGGTGCCACGAAGATCGTCATGGTCACGGGCTACAATGCCACCGTTTTGGAGCGGCACTTAAGCGGAAACGGTATTATTTTCCTGAGAAACGAGCAGTACGAAACTACCCAGATGTTTGACTCGGTGAAAATTGGTCTGCGGTATCTGCAGGATAAATGCGACAAGATCCTCTTCACGCCTGTGGACGTGCCCCTCTTTACTGCCCAGACGGTGAATATTTTGCTGGACTCCGGTGCAGCGCTGGCTTGCCCCATGTGTAAGGGAAAACAGGGACATCCCATCCTCATCGCCAACGAACTGATTCCGGAAATTCTGGATGATTGCGGAGAAATGGGGCTGAAGGGTGCCATGGACCGCTGCACAACGCCCCTGTTGCGAATCGACGTGGATGACCCCGGCACGGTACACGATGCAGACACCCCGGAGGATTTCTCCGCACTGGTAGACTATCACAATTCCCAGTTGGTACGGCCGGTGGTCAGCGTTTCCTTAACGAAGGAAAAGCCTTTCTTCGACAGTAAGATCGCCATGTTGCTGACGCTGATCGATGAGACCGAGTCCGTCCGGGCAGCGGGACAGCGGATGCAGCTGAGTTACTCCAGCTGCTGGAATACCATCCGCACCCTGGAAAGCCAGCTGAGCTATACCCTCATCGAACGAACCCAGGGCGGCGCCGGCGGCAGCCAGAGCCATTTGACCCCTAAGGGCAAACTGCTGCTGGAGCGGTATCTGGAATACGAAAAGCAGCTGAAAAAGCAGGCAAATGAACTGTATGAAGACTATTTCGGAGGGATCTTCGAATGAAAAAAGTCTATCTCATCCGCCATGCGCTGCCAGACTTTCCCGGAGGCAAAAGCATGTGCATTGGCATGACCGATATTCCTTTAGGAGAGCAGGGGTTTTCCCAGTCAGCAAAAATGGCAGCCCACCTTCCCCCTGTCACAGCGGTCTTTTCCAGCCCCCTTTCCCGGGCAGTACAGACAGCACAGGCCATTGGAATGCCCATTACCATTCTGGGCGGTCTGCGGGAAATGTATGCAGGAGAATGGGACGGGCTAACCTTTGATGAGATTCGTCTGAAATATCCTGACTTGTATGCTGCCCGGTCCAATGATTTGACGCTCCCCCTGCCCGGTGCAGAAGACTATGAAACAGGATTTGTCAGGTTTACAGCGGCCATGCAAACAGCTGCGGAAATTTCCAGCGGCGACTTTGCAGTGGTTTCCCACGGAGGTATCATCGCCCAGTTTCTGCAGAAAATCAGCGGAGCCTGGTATAAGCCGGATTATGTGCAGATCATCACACTTTATTATGAAAACGGGACATTTGCTTTACAGGAGGAAAAATAAATGCGGAATATGCTGAAAATCATCAAAGATAAATTGGAGCACGGCCAGTCTCTGGTATTGGTTACCGTTATCGCCTCCTCCGGCGCTACCCCCAGAGGTGCCGGTGCACGTATGCTGATCGGCAAGGAAGGCCGTATCTGCGGTACCATCGGCGGTGGTGCAGTGGAATACCGCTCCGAGCAGATCGCTGCCAAGGTACTGGAGGAGAGAACCTCTTTCGGCCATGATTTCACACTGACCAAAGACGATGTTCAGAACTTAGGCATGATCTGCGGCGGTGCCTGTAATGTATACTTCCACTACCTTCCCGCAGAGGATATCCATACCGTCATGCTTTGTGAGGAAGCAGAAGTTCAATTTCAAAAAGGCAGTGACCTTTGGCTGCTGACAGAAATCGGCGATGGGGGACGGATGGGGCTATATTCTCAGGATTTGGGGCTTTGGGGGATTTCTGCTTCGGAAGAGCTAAAGCTGTCCCGGCATCCGGAACGAATCGGTAGTATTTTTGCCGAACAGATCAACACCTCCGGCAGAGTCTATGTATTCGGCGGCGGTCACGTGGCCCAGGAGCTGGTGCCGGTGCTTGCCCGTGTGGGATTCCGCTGTGTGGTGATGGACGATCGTCCGGAGTTTACCAAGCCGGAGCTGTTCCCCGGCGCGGAGGAAGTGATCTGCGGGGATCTGCGGAAAATCAGCGACTATATGACCATCGGTGGAAACGATTATGTGTGTGTCATGACCCGTGGCCATGCCTACGATACGGTGGTACAGGCCCAGGTTCTGAAATGCCGCCCCGCTTATTGCGGTGTGATTGGTAGTGCCATGAAAGCTGCCGGTGTCCGCAAGACACTGAAGGAAGAATACGGCCTTGTGGAGGAAGAATTGGACTTGGTTACTACTCCCATTGGCCTGAATATCAAAGGTGAGACCCCTGCGGAAATCGCCATTTCCATCGCTGCCCAGATGATCCTGTGCCGGGCAGAACTGAACGGCCTATGAAGCGCAAGCTCTTTTTGACAGGCCCCATTGGCTGCGGCAAAAGCACTGCCATCCTCACCGCCATCGGAGAAAAATTGCCGGCATTCGGGGGCTTTCTGACCAAGCGGTTCCGGGATGAAGATGGTCAAGCCATCGCCTTTTCCCTGGAAAGCCCCAATGGTAAGCAGAAAGCAGAATTCCTGGATTGTCGGGGTTTGGTTCCCGCAATCCATATGGATGTTTTCGAAACCATGGCTCCGGAATTGTTAAAGGGTAAATACCTTATTCTGGATGAGATCGGCGGTCTGGAGCTACTCTGCCCTGCCTTTACGGCTGCGTTGGATACTTTATTGGAACGCCATATTCCAATCATTGGCGTTGTAAAAGGAGAAGGGCCTGCTGGCGTTATGATCCAAAAGCTGGGGCTGACAAAGGAATATGAACTGGCAGCAAACCGTTTTCGTGAAAAGCTGTGCGGCGATCCGGACACCTTAGTATACGATTGCGAAGAATTTGACGAAGAAGCGCTTCGCCTGGCGAAAGCCTGGGTAAAGGAGTATGCCAATGGATAACTTTTTTGATTTGTATGACCTGCTCATCGATGGAATCGACACCGCCGAAACCGTAACCCGTACCTTTATGGGACAGTGCTGGACAGCGGTGGAAACCGAAAAAAGCTTCGGTATGGCTATGACCACTCCTGTGGATACCGCCCCCCGTATGTATGAAAAGGATTTCATCGGTATGCCCTTGGCAGAACTGGCAAAAGCCGCCAAAAGCTGGAATCTAAGGGAAGCCGGCTTCGGTATGGCCGCTGTCAACGCTTACTACAATACACCGAAGCGTTTGGAAGCACTGGGTGCTTATGAGCCTTTCGAGAACTACTGTACCGACGGTGCTGACCTGCAGGGCAAGCATATCGGTGTGGTGGGGCATTTGAATATGCCAGAGTCCGTGTATCAGCAGGCTTCCTCTGTCCGTATTTTGGAACGTTCTCCCAGAACCGGTGATTATCCCGACTCCGCCTGCGACTGGCTGCTTCTCCAATGCGATGTAGTGATCATAACCGCCAGCACCCTGGTGAACAAGACCCTCCCTCACCTGCTGGAGCTGTGTCAAAACGCCTATACCATTCTGGCCGGTCCCAGCTGTCCCATGTGTCCTGCGCTGCTTAGCCTGGGCATTGACCGGATCGCAGGCCTTGTGGTCACCGATGTGACCGGTATGAAAAACAAGATCCTCAATGAGATTCCCGGCCCACCCTATCCTATGGGTAAACCCTTCCTGCTGAAAAAGGAGAACCTATGAGTCCGATTGAAAAGAAACACCGCCGAACCGTAGTGATTATGGGGTTTGCGCTGATAGTCTGTCTCCTGCTGTCCTTTACTTTGGGACGCTACCCCGTACCCCTGGGAGAGCTTTTGGGAATTCTGGGAAGCAAGCTGGGGCTGCCTGTCGATCCTTTTTGGACAAGCCAGATGGAAGCAGCTGTTTGGAATATCCGCCTTCCCCGGGTGGTTCTAAGTGTATTGGTTGGAGCCTGCCTGGCGGCTGCCGGCGGTGCCTACCAGGGTGTCTTCCAGAACCCTATGGCATCTCCCGACATTCTGGGCGCTTCCGCCGGTGCTGGCTTCGGCGCGGCACTGGCCATTCTTCTGGGCGCTTCCAGTATTGGCATCACTTTGGGTGCCTTTGCTGCAAGCCTTGTGACTGTTGCGCTGGTCTTTACCGTCAGCCGCCACGCCAGAGGTGACCGGGTGCTGGGATTGGTGCTGGCAGGCATCATGATTTCGTCGCTATTCCAGGCTGGAACTTCTTTCCTAAAGCTGGTCGCCGACCCCAACAATCAGCTGCCACAGATCACCTACTGGCTGATGGGCAGTTTAAGTGGTGCCAAATGGGCCGAAATCGGCTTTGTGATTGTTCCAATGCTCTGTGGCCTGATCCCGCTGCTTTTGCTGCGCTGGCGTCTGAATGTGATCACAATGGGTGATGATGAAGCCCGGGCCATGGGTGTGAATCCCCAGCGGATCCGTGTGCTGATCGTCATCTGCTCTACCCTGGTCACAGCTTCCGCTGTGTCCGTCAGCGGAATGATCGGCTGGGTGGGTCTGGTGATCCCCCATATGATGCGCCGACTGGTAGGCTCTGACTACCGTTACTTAATGCCCGCATCCCTTTTGGGCGGCAGTATCTTCCTGCTGATCGTGGACAATGTGTCCCGAAATGCTGCCACATCCGGTATCCCCATTGGTATTCTCACCGCCTTCATCGGAGCCCCGTTCTTCCTGTGGCTCATCACCGGAAAGGGGGATCATTATGAGCATTGAGGTCAAGAACTTAAACTTCTCCTACGGCCACCGCCAGGTACTGCACGATATCAGTTTTTCTGCCCGCAAAGGAGAATTCCTTTCTATTTTAGGCCCTAACGGTGTGGGCAAAAGCACCCTGTTTCGTTGTGTGCTGGGACTTTTATCCGGCTACACCGGGCAGGTTCTGGTGGATGGCATCGATGCCCGTTCTTTTTCTGTCCGGGAATCTGCCCGGCATATTGCCTATATTCCTCAGTCCAGTCATCCAATTTTTAATTACAGTGTGTTTGATATTGTCCTTATGGGCAGAACCAGCGGTCTTTCTACCTTCCGCAGTCCCGGTAAAAAGGATACGGAGAAATGTCGTTGGGCTCTGGAAAAGATCGGTATATCCCATTTGACAGACCGGTGCTTCCATCGGCTTTCCGGCGGTGAGCAGCAACTGGTGCTGATCGCTCGGGCGCTGGTGCAGGATGCCCCCATTCTGATGCTGGACGAGCCAACCGCCAACCTGGACTTCGGCAACCAACTTCTGGTGCTGGAACAGGCCAGATCTCTGGCACAGGAGGGATATACCGTCATTCAAACCACCCATCACCCGGAGCAAAGTTATATGTTCTCCGACCGGATCTTGACCATCCAAAAGGGTCGGGTACTGAAAGAAGGCACACCCGCACAAGTTTTGGCAGCGGATACCATCCGCGCCCTTTACGGTGTGGATGTGGAAGTTGTCAGTCTGTATCAGGACAATGCAAGAATTTGCGTGCCCAAGGCAGTTATGAAATAAGGAGGAACTAACTATGAAAAGATTTCTGGCATTTTTGTTGGCATTGGTCATACTGCTGACATCCACTGCCTGCGGCAGCGCGGCAGTACCGGATCCCGTAAAGGCCCAGGAATATACGGATTCTACCGGTCGTATTGTTGCTATTCCGGCGGAAATCACCAAAATCGCCATTACCGGCCCCCTTTCTCAGGTCTATATTCTTCCGTTAGCCAGTGACATGCTGGTTGGTGTTTGCAACGAATTCTCTGCTGATGCGGCCCTCTATTTGCCCAAGGAGATTTTCAGCAAAATAGAGATTGGCCAGTTGTACGGTGGCAAAGGCGAGATGGATCTGGAAGCGCTGCTGACCGCCGCCCCGGACATCGTCATCGATATCGGCGAGCCGAAAGACAGCATCGTTGCTGATCTGACCGTCTTGACCGAACAGACCGGGATTCCTTTTATTCATATAGATGCCACTGTACAAACTTCACCAGAGGCCTACCGTACCCTTGGCAAACTCCTTGGCAGGGAAGAGAAGGCTGAGGAATTGGCCCTCTGGTGTGAAAGAACCTATGCAAGCATCACTGCTATGATGGAAAGAGTAGATGCAGACAATGCCCGGAAAGAGCTGCTGTACTGCCTGGGCGATAAAGGCACCAATGTGATCGCGGAGGGGTCTTTCCACGCAGAAACCATCAACATGATGAGCCGCAATCTTGCCGTGATAGCGGATGTTTTCCCCGGCGGACTTGGCAACGAAGTGGATCTGGAACAGATCCTGCTGTGGGATCCGGAAATCATTATTTTTGCGCCTGACAGTTGCTATGAGACGATCGCCGGGGATGCCCAGTGGCAAAACGTATCTGCCGTGGCTGCCGGCAACTATTTCAAAACACCGGAAGGCCCGTATGGCTGGCTGTCCTCTCCTCCCGCAGTTCAGCGATACTTAGGTATGCTATGGCTGGGCGCTCTGCTGTACCCCGACTACACCCAGTATGATCTGCAGGAAGAGGTCACCGACTATTACAAGCTGTTCTACAGCTGCGACTTGACAGATGCTATGTATCAGGATCTCATAGCAAACGCTATGCCTTGAACTGAGTTTATAAAAGCGGCTCCCGGAGGTGTACTGCCCCCAGTTTGTGAGAACAGCACAAACTGGGGGCAGAGCAAGTTGGAACACATTACTTGTATGCCGCATCGGTTACGGTTTTGTGTGTATTCCCCGTTTCTTTGCCAGCTCGCTTGCCGCCTTGCGGCGGTCATCGGAGTAGGGTGCCGTCAGCCGGATGCTGATCCGGCTCTTGTCGATCTCGAACCGCAGACCGCCTTGACCGTCATCGTCGGTCTGCTTGCACAGTTCCGGGTATTTAGCTGCGTACTTCCGCAGCCGCTTCTTCAGGTTCGTATCGTGGGTATAGACCTCCGCAAAGGGGTCTTTTGCGTTGTAGTACACATCGGTTGTCTTCTGTTTTTTCGTAAGACCTGTTTTCATAGAAATCCTCCTAATTTTCGTAAATTTTTCTCGGCTCTTGAGCCGGGAAAAAGGGCCTGTTTTCCGATGGAAAGGTTCCAAACGATGCGTTCTTATTCGTTTTTCTCTGCTTATTACTTGTGGACAGTTTCTTGTCTGTCTGGGGCTTAAAAGTTGTCCATCCGGTGGGACAGTTTTCTGTCTGTACCTGCACATAAATTTTGCTGGGCAGTCCTGCCCCTTGCCGCTTACGGGAAATGAAATTCTTCTGCTCCAGCACCGCCAGAGCATTCTTCACGGTCATTTCACTTTTCCCGCTTGCACTTGCCAAGGCTGCTATCGTGTAGTAGATGAACACATGACCCTGTTCATCTTCCCACCCTTCATTTTTCATGGACAGCCTTGCCCGATCCAAAAGCAGAACATATACCAGCTTCGCTGTTTCGCTTATGTCCATCGTAAGCAAAAATCTGGGGTATGCCATATATGCCGGGATCTGGCTGCCTTTGCGTAACTTCACCGTCATGCGCTCACCACCGTTCTCATAAAAAAGACCTCCTTTGATAGATTCGATGACAGAGTTTCCCCCTGCCCATAAATCGTACCAAAAAGAGGTGGTTTTGACATTGAACGCCAATTGAGCGCAAATTGACAAAAAGAATGAGCGAGATTCCTTTTTACGGAACCTCGCTCTCATTCGTTATACAAGTAGTTTTTGATTTTTCTGTCTGCTGACAAGTGCCGCCTGTCCGATCTCCTTGCGCTTTTCCTCCAAGAGCGTCGGTTCATCTTCAAACACTACTTCAAAGATAGCCATACTTAGCAGTATCGTCCTTGCAGATTGTTGTGATGATGCTTTCAACGGTGTAGAACACTTGCTTGTTATTCATAAAATCCAAACCGTGCATCAGGCTGATCTCCTGCAAGCTGTCCAGCAGCACTGAGCAGCTACAGACAGAGGGTTTCAGTTCCTCCACCGCAACCTCCCGGATCATGGGGTGCAGCAGAATCTCCCGATTGTTCTTAGGGTGAATGAACCCCATCTCCATCAAATCGTTGATAGTATTCATGTTCTTCTGATCCATCCATGCCGCAAACCGTCTGGAGGAAATGCCATTAGCAGGAATGAGGGTCATGCAGCGCATAATCTCCTGTTCACTGCCTGTGAGCTTATACAAGGAAAACAGGCTGTGGATATGGTCATAGTAGGTAGCTTTCTTGTTTCTGCCGTCCTTTGTGGTGCCGATTTTATCGTCCGCATACAGGGCGGCTTTTTCCTTTTGGAGCTTGGTCAGCAGTGCCTTGGGTTTCAGCGGACCGTTTGCCAGCAGTCTCGCTGCCAGCTCCACCGCAAAGGTATGTCCATGGAGTAGAGCAATGATTTCTTTGATCTCGTCCCGCTTTCTCTCTGCTTCCGGGAAGAACTTGCCCACCAGTTCCAACAGGGTATCCGGGTTCAGTTCACCTACCTCCAGCGAAATGGGGTTTTCATATCGGCTGCGGGTGGTGAATAGAATTCTGCAACGGTACTTTAGCATCACATCCAGGAATTGATCCTGAGATGCGGTGACATTGAAATTGTCCACGATCAGCAGGGTATCTTCCCGCAGACTGCGCAGGAACCGGTTATGCCGCTTGAATCGGGCATCGTCACTCTCGTCTGGCATATCGTCTGCAAAGTCCAGATCGATCACAGCCTGCTTCAGATCGCCGGGATAATTTACATAGATGACATTGGTGTATTCCTTGCCATATTGCTTTGTATAAGCCTTGGCAAGCTCACTTTTGCCGATACCGGGAGTGCCGTGCAGAAACACCTTACTGTGATCCACCAACAGGGCATGAAGCTGTTCCAACTCCTGCTCCCGCCCAAGGAACCACCGGCAAGGTCTGGGGATGTCGGTATCGAAAATATAGTCCACAACAGCCGGGGAGAGATTGCCCGGTGTCAGAAGCTGCTTCTTCCGCACATCCCGCTTTTCAAAGCGGAGCTGCATCGCAAGGCAGAGGATTTCCATTATGAAAATCGCTTCATCGTTTTCATCCTCAAAAGTATATCCGTCTGTCAGCTCCATCTTCTTTTGCGGGGACACATTGGGAGCCTGCAGCACAAGGTCATACAGTTCCTGGGCTGCCATGGCACTATCGGGCATCATCGGCAGCAGCATATTTTTAATGCGGCTAACCAGCTTCCTTTGATTGAAGCTGTCCTGGTAGAAGCTGATAATATTGGGACTTAGCCTTGCCAGGCCATTGATCCACCGGCAAACCTGTCCCTGGTCAAATTCCGTAGCCGTCTGCGGACTGAATCCCATGTCCAAAAATAAGGAATCCAAAAAATCCGCCTGATTGCCAAAGTTTTCATCCGGGATATTCCGCCGCAGCACCGCCATCACCGATGCAAAGTCCAGTCGTTCCATCTTTTCACTCCCTTTTGCTCAATTTCCGCTCAATTGGCGTTCAATGCAACCTGACTGCGTTTCCTCTATAATGAGGGTACAAAGAACCTAAGATGACTCTATTATACAAGCTTCTTCAAGAAATGTGTAAACAAATTACGAACATACATTCGATAAGAAGTGACAAGGTTCGACATCTTGGTTTTCCAGCATTCCGGGCAAGCGCCCAAGGAGGTGACCGTTATCCGAAGCATGGCACCGATCAATCTGATCGTGTATTACCCCAAAACCGAAGAAGGCCAGATAGAACTGGCAAAACGGGTGTCCGATGTCCACGCAGCCGCAGTAACCCAGCGAATCAAATCGCTGAACTGCCCTACAAGCCAGAAGCTGGAGCTTTTGGATGCGGTCATCGAAACCGTAAAAGAAAGAAGCAGGGAACAGACTTGATGGAAAGTCTATTCCCCCCTGCTTCTTATTATTTCCCTTCCAATCTTTTCGCCGTTGCCTCAACAGATTCCAAAAAAGCCTGCTCAACCGGTGTCAGATCACCACAGTGAATGCGCTTGTATTTTTGATATTCCTCTTTTGCTTTTTGCTCAGCCAAAGCATGAGAAACGGAACCGGCATTCTGGAGCACCTCACTGTCCGTCATCCTTAAATAATCATCAAGACGGGCAACCTGATAGGTTTTTCCGTCAGTTGCAGTTGTTGCAAAATTTGCAACAACTGCTCAGAGTGTCGACAAACCCCAGTTCTGCATCAAGCAAAACTGGGGTTTGTTCTGAAAAAAGGAAAAACGAGCGATATAATACAGGAAAAACGGTCAGGGTATCTATCCCTCCATACCCATTTTGCATACTTTTTCAGATTCATGGCAGCAAATTTAAGCTTCACCCAGTTCGTTACCTGAGCCAAGCCTATGTATCGAGTATATCGCAGACCATGCTGCTCTTTTGCATCCGCAAAGACACGTTCAATTGTCTCTTTCCTAGCCTTGTACATCCGCTGGTAGATCGGAGTGTAACGGGCATCGTCGGCCATTTCTTCGTAGTCTTTCCAGATATGTCTGGTGACTGTTTTCACGCAGTCCTTGCTCTTTGTGCATAGATGGCGAGTTGGACAGTTTACGCAAATTTTCGGATCGCTTTTATACTCCCGGTATCCATCCCGGTTTGTGGTGCTGTAGTTCAAAACCTGGTACTCTGGGCAGATGATGCAATCAAAGAATTCGTCATACACATATTTCCACCATTCATGACCACCCTTCATGGTCATGGGTCGCTTGTAGGCTGTGGATAAAACTCTGCCATCGTCAAAGACTTTCTTACAGATATGGGGCGTCTTATATGCGCTGTCCGCTACAAAGGCATGGACATCCGGGAACTGCTCAACTACCTGGTCATATACATCATCAAATGCAACGCTATCATGGACATTGCCAGGGGTGACCTCTACTGCCAGAACGACACCGTGAACATCGCAGGCGGTATGTGCTTCATAGGCCAACTGCTTCTTGTGGTCACCCTTGACAAACAGCCCGCAGTCTGGGTCGGTAGTGCTTTTTACTACTGTTTTTGTCTTCTTTGCTTCCTTTTTGCGCTTTTTCAGCTTTTTCCTAGAGGTATTGTTGCGCTTCTTTTTGGGAGAAGCAGGTGGCACATCATTATCCTCGTCATTCTCATCATCCGAGAGTGGCTTCTTCCCATGGGCTTCCCGGTCTGCGTTGACCTCGTCCATGAGTTCCTTTGCGTACCGCTTTGCCTCAATGGGCACTTCTTCCTTTACCGTCTTCTTGAGATTTGCGTTTGCCTTGATATGGGTTCCGTCCACAAACACTACACCGGGAGCTACGTACCCGGCCTCTACCATTTCCATGAGGATCCAGCTGAATATCCGGTCTACGGTTTCGGCTGTAAAACGGTGACGGAAGTTATAACTAATGGTTGAGAAATGCGGAGTTTCTTCCTGTAAGCGGTAGCCCAGGAACCAGCGGTATGCCACATTCAGAGAAACTTCTCCCGCAGTACGGCGCAAAGAAGTCAGTCCATACAGATGCTGAATGAGAACCATTTTGAACAGCACAACTGGATCTACGCTAGGGCGACCATTGTCAGCACAGTACAACGGCTCTACCATATCGTAGATCTTGCCGAAATCGACAGCAGCATCTATTTTTCGCAGCAAATGATTTGCAGGCACCAGACTTTCGGTGTCCACAATTTCAAACACGCCTCGCTCCATTTTTCCACTTTGTAGCATTTTTCTTCACCCATGACCATTATATCATGGATAATAGAAAAAGCCCAGCTTTAACTGGACTTTTTCGACACTCTGTGCAGTTGTTGCAAAATTTGCAACAACTGCTTCTCTTGTTAGTTCGCCCTCTGCAAAGATATTTTTAATATGCTTTGAAATTGTAGACTTGTCCCGCTGGAACAATTCTGCCATCTGATCCAGAGAAAGCCAGACTGTTTCATTTTCCATATGAACATCGATTTTGGTTTTACCATCTTCCGTCTGGTAAATTATCAGTTCGGTATTGTTCTCACCCATTGTATGACCTCCACCGCTAATTCGTTAATTTGTTCTAATTATACCATAGTTCACTGTAAAAAGCTACATCTTTTCGTACAGATCATGCTCGTCCCTTAAAATGCCTTTCCCAGCATTTTATGCTGATAACCTTTCTGCCGCTCTCCCACTCCTGCAAGCAACGGACCGGAATGCCCATTTTTCTCGCAAACGGTTTCTTACCCATGCCAAAGGATTCCCGATATGCCCGGATGCGAACAGCTTGTCCATCATAAAGGAAATGATTGAATTCATCCAGGAAGTCTGTCACCGGGACTCCATAAAACTGTGCCAGCCGATCTACCTTGTCCGGTTCAATATGCTGCGTAAAGCCTTCCTCGATGGCCTTGTAAACACTGTGGGTCATCCCCACCTTGTCTGCCACTTCCACCTGCATGAGTCCCTTGCTGTGTCTGCACCAACGGAGCCTGTCCGGTACATTATCGATCTCCTCATATCTGCGATACCGCTGATTGAACTGGGTCGCCTCCAAAATCTTCCGAGGGGCGCACAGTACAAAACTATGTATGTATAGAGGTGCATACCTCACAATGGAATTCTGCGTCTGGGAAAGGACATACAAATCGCCCGATAACCGGTCCAAAATGCGCCATGCAGAACCTTTGAGGCCTTGGGGTGCAAGGTGCCAACTCTTAAAGTCGCCTAAGTGAGGATAGCATTTTCTACACACCTGGCAGCATAGGTTGCCAGTCTCGCCCCCTTGCTGGCATCGAACGTCGTAATCCCCTTAATCAACCCAATCGTCCCAATAGAAATCAAATCCTCCTGATCGGCGGTTTGGGCGTAATATTTCTTAGACTGGTGATGCCCACGGTGTGCTTGAGGGGTGTATAGACGGCCTCATATACCTCGCCCAGCTTCAGAAAAATGTCGAGACGGATAGCGTCTTTGGTGCTTTCCCGCTTTACAACCACCCGGTCCAGAATCGTTGCTACCAGTGCCGTATCAATGTCCCCGGTGAAGCTGAGTGCCTGGTCCAGAGCCTGACGGATGGCCGGGATGTCCAGTTCCTCAGAAGACTGATTTTCTTCTTCCTGCCGGATGGCCGTCAGTTTTTCCTGGCAAGCCAGGATTTTGGCGTTGAAGGCATCGTTGCGCTCCTTGAATTCCTCCACCGTCAATGCCCCGGCGATGCTCAAATCCAGCAGCCGGTTTTTCTTTCGCTCCAAGTCCTCCATCTCATTTTCCACCTGGCAACGGAGCTTCCCATAGTCCACTTCTTTGGGAATGTTGGTCAGCACCGTCACCAGAGAATCAATGATTTTCTCTTTGTCCCGGACCAGTTCCTTGAAAATGTCGCTGAGAATCACATCCAGGTCACTGCTGCGAATCTGGGGTGCCGAGCAGGCCGCCCTTCCGTGGCTGCGGTAAACCTTGCACTGCCATACCTCCTGCTGCCCCTTTTTTGTCTGGATCACCTGACGGTGAAAGGTGGTTCCGTGTTCCTCGCAATAGATTTTTGCGCTGTAGGGATAGCGATTGTGAAAGCTGACTCCGCTGCTGTGTGACTTCATTTCTTCTCTCCTTCTCTTGTACAGGGCGTTGGCCCGATTCCACAGTTCTTCGGAAACGATAGCCGGTATAGATGGGTCTGGGTACGTCACCCACTCGCTTTCGTTCAGCAAAACATTCCGCTTTGTCCGGTAATCCACACTCTGACTTTTATTCCCGCAATACCAGCCCTTGTACTTGGGATTTTCCAGAATGTGCCGGATGGTCAGAGTGTTAAAGGCGTTCCCCTCCCGGCTGGTATAGCCCAGCTCCATCAGCCTTTTGGAAATCGTGCGGGTTCCAAGCCGCTGGTTTCCGTAGAGATCGAAGATAATGCGGATGATCTCCGCTTCCTCCTCATTGACGGTCAGAACACAGTCCTTTTTGTCGTAGCCATAGAGCTTGTCGTTGCCCAGCACATGGCCGTTTTTGATGGCCTGCCGGAAGCCGAATTTCAGCCGCTCCGACAGCTTCCGAATTTCGTCCTGGGCAACACCCGCCATGATCACCAGCCGGAACTCACTGTCCGTGTCCAGAGTGTTGATATTGTCGTTCTGAAAGAACACCCCCACATTGTAGTCCAGCAGCTCCTGGGTATATTTGATGCTGTCCAGGGTCGATCTTGAAAACCGGGAAATCTCCTTGGTGATGATGAAGTCGAACATCCCTGCCTTGGCATCCCGAATCATTCGGTTAAAATTGTCCCGCTTCTTCGTGGAGCCACCGGAAATTCCCTCATCCACATACCCCGGCACGAATTTCCAGTTGGGCTTGCTCTGAATCAACTCCGTGTAGTACTGCACCTGATTTTCTAGGCTGTTGATCTGCTCGTCCTGGTCTGTAGATACCCGGGCATAAAACGTCACCCGGAGGGGCAGGTCATAAAAGGACCTGCCCATGCGCATTTCAGCACGAATTTTCCGTACTTCCATATACATCCTCCTTTCCAGCCTCATTATCCCAGAAGAAAGGTGGAAAGTCCAAGGTGCCAAGAATCTTTTCATGGGATTTGTCGTAAACCGTCCTTGAAATCAAGCCCTTGCCCAAAAGCATCTGCAATAAAACATCCAGAACGTCCCACTGTACCTCATTCATCCGCACTCACCTCGAAACACCATATGTCCACCCCCGCTTCATCTTTCCGCAGCCCGTTGCCGCTTGCGCTGATACTCGGAGAGCAGCTTCAGAATCGTCTCCTGCATCTGGGTCGCACTGTAGCTTTTCGGGAAGAATTTACAAAGATCGCCGGTCTTGAAGCTGACTTTTTCCTGCTGGTTGGCCTTCTTCCTGCATGATAGTGGAAATGTCCTCTGGGGATAGGCTTCCGGTCTGGTACAGCTTCTTCATGCGGATCGCTTGGGATAGGGATGGAGTGCAGTCGTTGCGGCGCATTTCTTCCAGAAGGCAGGTCTGGGCTTTTTCCGGAAGGTAGCTCAGTTCCACTGCGGGGGTGAGGGCGATTCTGCCGTCATCGACAAGCTGAAGCAGTTCCGGAATCAGGTGGGTCAGACGGATGTAGCGTTGCACTTGGCGGCCACTGTCATCATCTGTCAGGGAGTCTCTCGACTTGTGGCCAACTTGTCCACAAGTGATTCCACGGTGCTTCAAAGCCTCCATTTTCAGCTTATAGGCAAACGCCTTTTCACTGGGAAGAATATGCTCCCGGTGCAAATTGCTGTCCACAAGCACAATGGCCGCTTCCTCCCGGCTGATTTCATGGACAAGGGCAGGAACCTCGGAAAGCCTCGCTTTCTGTGCTGCGTGCAGCCTGCGGTGGCCGCTAATCACTTCGTATCCGTCTGTTCCCTCTAATGGGCGAACAATCAACGGGGAGAGAATACCTTCGGTGTGAATACTATCGGTCAATGTCTCCATTTCTTCATCATCGAGAACCTTGTAAGGGTGGCCCTCAAAGGGGTGCAGTTTCTCAATGGAAATTGCGATTGGTTTACATAATTTATTATCTATTCTCATTTCATCCTTTCCCTGAATCTTTGATATGCAGCCAGCTCCAGGCGGTGTTCTTCTTGCAGCAGTTCGTATACATGTGGGGATTCCTCCAGAATCTTTTTTGCCTGCCGTAGCTTCTTCCGCAGCGGTGCGATTTTCTGGGTGAGTTCCTTTTTGCGGTCTTTGGCTTCTTGCTGTGCCTCCGGCGTCCTAGCCCTGCGGCGGGTGTTGTCAGCTTTGCTTCGTTCCGTTTCCAGATTATCGATTTGGGATTGGATATCCGGGATAGTGGTTTCCAGCTGGGTGATCGTGCGGATTCCATTTTCTTGCAGAAAACGGTAGTCCGCACGGTAGCTTTCCAGGTCCTTTGCCGCCGCCCGCAGGTCAGGAGAGAGAAGTATCACATCCGTGGTTTGCAGTACCAGCTCTATCACCAGGATCAGCAGCAAAAGCACCGTGTCCACAAAGACTTCTTCCGTATTGTGGCTGTGCTCAATGGCAAAGGCCAGTCGGTTCATTTCCCACTCTAACGGAAATTTCTTCGGCTTATAGGGTAGGTGGGTGTTCCACTTCTGCCGGAAATCATTGGAATAGAAATTCTCATCAAACCGATTCCGTAGCACCTCTTTGGTATAACCCAGAGAGGACAGCCTGACGGACCGCTTCCAATTTTGGGCTTTCACAGAAAGTCTTGCTGGGTCAATGGAATAGCCTCTGGACACCATCTGCTTTTCAAACTGCTCCCAGTTCTTGGCATAGGTCAGGCAGTATTCCACATCCTCCCGCAGCACATCCCGGTGGGTTTTCTTGCCCTGCCAGTGAAGCCAATATCCCTTTTTCTCGTGCTTATAGAAATCGCTGTTTTCCAGCACCGACAGTCCATGCTCCCGGCAAATGGCATCTGAGATTTTGCGCAACTCCTTGTGGTCGCCTATCTTGTTCTGGAATTTGCTTCCGTCCTGAAAGGAAACTGGATTCACAACGAAGTGACAATGGACGTTCTCGGTATTCAGATGCACCGTCACTAGCACCTGATACCGGTCACCCCACATTCGGCGGGCCGTTTCCTTGCCGATCTCAAAGGCCATCTCCGGCGTGACCTCGCCCGCCCGAAAACTCTGGATTCCGTGATAGGCCACCACGCTGCCACAGTTGCCAAAGCGTTTCTGAACGGCCACCATTTCCCCATAGGCATTCTGCTTGGAACAGTTGATCCCGCCAACGAACATGGTACGTTCCGTCTTGGCATCATTGGCGGCGTATTTCAGCGTGTCGTAGAGGTCGCTGTCTAAGTACCGCTGGGGCGTGGTCTTGTCCGGATTGTCCGCATAATCCAGCACCGCTTTCAGCTGGCCCTTTACAGGCCAGAATCCGGTAACGGCCAGGGTACGCCCTCCTTTCTGGGCAGAAGCAGGGCATCTGAGATTTCTTTCAATAGCGCACAGATAGCGGCATCTGTTTCCGGGGATGCCGTTAAATCCTGCAACTGACCGATTTTTTCAATCAGCGGAAATATGGCTTCTGGGAGAATTGGCTGCGGCGCATAACCCAATGCCCGCTGCTTTACATACTCGCTTACGCTCAATCCGCACTTTCTGGCAAGCACCGTAATTCTCTTTTTCTCCTGGTCTGTGACCCGGAACGCAATCCGATTTTCTTTCTTCATAAATCAGCTCCTTGTATCTTCCTTGTTCGGGGGATTGGGGAACACCCCAAAGATCAGCCCAGTTTCTGGGCTTGAGGGGGAACTTGCGGCACACAAGTTCCCTGCTTGTTACACTACAGGACAACCCCTGTCATCCGTGGATAGCTCTGTCCGCTTTTCCGTTCAACCGAAAGGTCATTCTTAGATTTCTCACCGGTGCCCGTTCCTGTGAAATCCAGAATATCCGACTTTGAAATGACCTGGACATACGAAAAAACTGGTTTGTACAAGTTCCCGGAGTGCTGACGGCACTTCAAGGGATAACCGCCACCGTGTTTTCTAATTTTGCCGCCGCGAACCGGCAAATGCGACGGCACGTCGTTTTGAGACATTAGCACATTGATGGCGTTTCCCCGAAAAAACGCCGTCATTTTCTCAGCCCATGCCGTCGAAAGCATTCAAAAACGCCAGCGTTTGCTCAGCGTTTTCCTGCGACTGCTGGGACGGCTCCAAAACAGGCTGAAAAGGAACTGTATTTCCCAACCCTTTCAGTTCCTCCCGAACCATTATCCGGAATCTGCCCATAAAGGAATCCTCCCTGCTTTCTGCCTCCTGGGCATCCAGGCAGTCGTTAATGGCCTGCACCACGGATTTGCTGAAAGAAATCCCCGCCGCTTTCTGATTCCTCAGATACTCCAATGCACGGGCATCCTCGGCACGGGACAGCTTGAAGCGTATTGTGGTTTTGGCGGCCCTCATTTCGCACCTCCCGTCACATTTTTTACCTCGGCCATGTACTCGTAACCTTTGGCAGTGGCGCAAATGTCGCTGTTAATGATGATTTTGTCAGGAGCAATAGGGAAGAAATTTTTCAGCAGGCAGCCACCGCCGCCGACTACATACAGCTTCATAATCCGGGAATCATAGCCATGCTCCCGGAGCTTGCGGAATACCTTTTTCGCATATTCCCTCGCCGTCAGCTTCATGGTCTTTTCCAGTTCCTCGTCGATACCGACTGTACTGTACCGCAAGAAATTGTGGATCATCTGTTCATCCAGTTCAGCGTGATGTTCCCGCATAAGAGCTTCCTGGATAGCAAGCACACACTGTTGAACACCATACTTTTCCGTGAACATCTGGCGCAAATCCACATTGCTATCCATAGTTCGCAGGATGTTCATGGTGCCGTTGCCAATGTCGCAGAGCATATTACTTCCGGTGAAGTGGTTGACAACGGGCGCAATTGCGGCAAATCCTTGGGGATAGACTGCCGCACCCACAATTCGGATGCGGTACTCTATTCTCCGAAAAGTAAATTCCACCGCACTGTTCTGAAACAGATACTCCTGGAACGCCTTCCGCTGTTTCACCACCCAGGACAGGGGCAGCCCCGCCGCCAGGAACACATTGGCCTGAGTGATTTGCTCCTTGCTCAGCTCCCGGGCGATGGCTGCCAGGGTCAGAATGTAGTAATCCTCGTCCATGACCTTTTCGGCGGCGTATTCCTTGTGTCCAACGCCGATCTGGTAGTAGCGGCCCTGATAAATCAGCAAGTCGTTCTTGAAAGTCGGTTCCGTGTCGCTGCTCTCTACACCGGTATGGAAGCAGGAGTTGGCTGTTTTGATGTTGCCATAGCCATGGTCAACACCGATGATGTAAATTCCGTTTTTGTTTTTCATTTGGTTTTCCTTTCAAAATTTATTTTTTGCGCACCTATTTGCCCTCGCCCCCGTGCGCTCTGGATTCATCTGACGCCCGACAGCAAATCGGGTCCATGGGAGTTTCACCCCTGCGCTTCCGCCCAGCTCTTTCGAGAAGTATCATTGTCCTGCCCCCACCGTCGTCGCCTTGCCGGTTGTTATCCGGCATTTGAGGCCCGTGGTTGTCGCTCGCATAAATTGGTCATGGCGCACGACCTCCCGGCTCGGGTAGGGAAGAATGTACCAGATGAATGATTATGAACTTGTCAAGGTACATTGAGAGGATCAATACCCCTTCACTTATCGCGGCGAAAACGGGGTTTTGTGAGGGTGTTTTGAAAAAATATTTTTGGACCGGAGATACCTCTCATGTGGTAGGCATTGAAGTAGGCCAAAAGTTTACATGCTTTCAAATATTTTTCATGTAAGCTACTCAAATACCCTCTCACTTGGTAGGCATCCAGAATGGGCAAAAGTAAAGGTGTTTCTCAAGATTTTTTCAATTTCATAAAGCCTGCACAAATTCCCTCATATATTGAGCCCACGAAACAGGCCGATTTTTTACATGTTTCGGAAAATAATTCATTTTTGTAAAATTCGACGAAGCACCGTGGGATACTATCCCCTCACCTATCGCGGCAAAAATGAGGTTTTGTTAGTGTGTTTTCCTAAAATATTTTTCCCCCTCACTTAAGTAGCCATCGAGGCGGGCCGTTTTTTAATATGATTTCTGAAAATAAATTATTTTTGTGAGAAATGACAAAAACCGCCACGGTGCGACTGACAGAATCAGTACACACCATGGCGATTTTGCTATATGCTTTTTCTAGGCAAAAATCAGTTCATTCAACACAATTTCATCTGCTCGATTTCGAATGTTGTCCATCCGGGCAACCCATTCCATTTGATTTTCCGCTTTCAGCTGCTCGGTAATGCCCTCCTGCTGTGCCAGTTGAGAAATAAGCTGCTGCTCCATTTCCTGCGCCTGACGGTCAATTTCTTCCAGGTGGGGGGTCAGCGTGTCCTCCATGAGCATTATAGTGTAGAGCGCTTCTCGGTGCTTCCTTAAATAATTGAAACGCAGCATTCCCCAACGGCCCACCTTGGGGCTTTCCGGTGCGACCAGATTGGGGAGATAATAGTCCCCGACGAGCGTATAGGTGATTTCCATATGTGTCCCTCCTGTTTGGTTTTCAGATGGTACGCATATTATAGGCCACCGCTCTACACCTCGCAAATGTACCGTCATTTTACCTCCCTACTCCAAGGCCATTTCTGGTCCGGAATCTCGCCATAGCGTTACCTTGCTCCTATCATTGCAAGTCTACCTGATTTGGAGCCTAAGAAAAACCGCCACCCCGATTTTCGGTCGGGACGGCGGTTTTGTTATGCAAGGCTTCTCAGATATTCTTCCACGTTCTGATACCGAATGCCGTCTATCACTTGGCTTTCCCCGCGATAGAGGACGAACTTTCCGGTAATCGGGCCGTAGCGGTGCTCGGTCTGGGTGCATTTTTCCTCGTCGATCAGGTGGCGGTACTGCTGCTGGACAACTTCCTCGCTGTGCTTGATCTCGAAAATCCGGCAGGAGCCTGCCTCCGGGTCAAACTCCACCATGTCAAATTCGCCCACAGGGAATTGCAGGACAAATACCTGCTTCTTGGAGTTTGCCAGCTTGGTTTCCAGCAGGACGATATCCTCCAGCATCCGCCCTTTGATCTCGGTCAGGATGCGTTCCTGCACGGCGGTTCGCTCTGCCAGAGACAGCGCACCGAACGTCTCATCCAGCAGCAGACTGCGGATCAGCGCATCCGCCTGCGCATAGCGGAGACCCGGCTGCGCGATCACCGTGCGGCTGGATTTCGTGCTGACATCTGGCAGGTGCAGCACGTCGATCTCCCGCGTTAAGTCCAGCAAGTCCAGATACTCCTTGATCTCCGCCGTGTGAACATCGTCCAGCGCCACGGTCTGTTCTGCCCTGTTACGAATTTCCAGCAGCTTCCGCAGACTGTCGGTGACAAGCGCAAGGTCGATGCGGTCGAGGATGTCCGTCGGGTTCTTCCGATCCCGGCGCAGGTTGCTGGCGGAAATGCCAAGGTCGTGGGACTTCCAATCCCGCGACAGCACCTCCAGCGTGAAGCGGTGGTTGATGTCCTCCACGACCCGGTTGATGGCGCTGGTCAGCTCGCCCTTCTCGTATAAATCCCGCAGATGGCGAAAATGTCCCTCGTACTGATAGCAACGCAGAGAGTGCTGGATGTTGCGGGCAATAGCGGTATCCACGTATTCGTCGGTGCTTTCCTTGCTGGCAAAGGTGGAGGTTTCGTTGTAGTGGACGCCGCCGAGACTCATGGTGCCGCCGTAGCGGATATACTCGTCGATGCCGTGGATGCCGAGGACGGATTCAAACTCGCGGTAAGGGATGAATGTGGTGTGCAGCAGGATGCAGCGGTCATAGAGCTGTTCATCCTCGGTAAAGAGAAAGCCCAGCGAGTCCGTGCCAGAGAGCACGATCTTCATGCCGCAGGCCGCGAACACGTCAGAAAACAGCGCCGCGCCCTCGATAAAATCCTCCATCAGCGTCACTTCGTCGAGGAACACATAGCGAAAGCCCTGCGCTTCCAGCACCTTGAGGTCACGGTTTACGTCTGCCAGCGTGTCTTTTGCGGTGATCTGAATGAACGCAGTCTTGGCAATCTCCGTGTCGCTCATCTCCGCGAAAACTTGGCGGATCATGGTGGTTTTACCCGTCCGGCGCAGGCCGTAGAGGATGAACACCTTGTCCTGCGGCTCACCGTAGACAAAGTCGTGCAGCTGTCGGAAGCACTCGCGCTTGCGATAGCCGCGAACAGACGCCGCAAAGAAACGCAGTGATTTGCCGGTGCGGACATTGGTGGTAAACGCAGAAAGGTTCGCAGATTTTGCCTTGGGTAGCTGCTTTTTCAGCGTCTTCAGCTCTTGCTCCAGTTCCTTCCGCCGCTCGATCTGCGCACGGAAGCTCTCCAGTTCATTCGCAGGAATATACTTCTCCCGCCGCTTCTTGTTCTCTGTCCAACGATGGTAGAAATAGTCCTTGCCTCTGACGGTTTTCTTCGTAATGGAACCGGCAGGCAAAGCAGAAATTTGCTGTTCCAGCTCCGCCGCGCGGGTTTGCATTTCGGATAGGTTCATAGCACACCTCCTGTGAGATACTATTCTATGCAGAATTATACCCTATTATACCCTCGAAATCAAGGGCATAATAGGGTATAACATATTGCTATAAACGCTACAAGGAAAGTCTACCCTTGCTCACTTTTCTTGCTCATATGCGTTCGTGATATTTAGGCGTCATACGAGATATCGCAACAATTATTGCGCTATTGATCATTTGTGCGGCCACTCTCTAACGGCACCATATAGGTACACTTCTTTTCTTCGTTAAAATAGTTGGTGCAGCCATAGAATATGTCACCATTCTTCGGATTCTTTTTGACGATCAAATAACCATCTGCACATTTAGGACATTTCAAAATGTCATGCATGTGTGTCCTATCATTGGTCATAAAATCGCAAAGCTCCGCCTCATTTGTGCATATCCAGAGATTCAAGCCGTAGTTTTTATTGAATTCATACTTTAGCGGGAACCCACATACGGGGCAGCGCAGGTTAAACAGGTCCACCACTTGCATATTGATCTCATCATTATGTGGAATGTTGAAATCCTTAATGAGCTCCACAAGAAATCTGGATGGTTTCGTTTTAGGTGCCGCGATATATACTCTGTTTTTTGTCCGCGTCATCGCCACATAAAACAATCGCCTCTCTTCTGCAAAGGGCATGCTATTGTCCTCATATGTAACGAGTTTAATAATAGGATCATCTTCTATCTGGCACGGGAACCCGAATTTTCCTTCGAACATATTGATCAGAATTACGTTGTCATACCCAAGTCCCTTGGAACTATGCGCTGTCATAAAGGTGATCTTTGCATTTGGGTATTTTTCACTCCTGATCGCACCGCCCGGCAATTCGCTGAACCGATTCGTTCGGTACAGCTTGTACATGTCATAATTGTATCGTCCAATCAACAAAATTGAACTCTGCTCGCCGTACTCAGATAGAATCTCACCAATGATATGCTCGATGGTTTCTGCAAGTCGCTCCATAGGTTTGATACTATCATCGAAAACTTCAAGAACAATCGGGTTCTCAAGATGCTTCGGAGAAATCAACTGCTTTCGGATTTGCGAAGTATTTCTTTGTACAAAGCCTCCAGCAATATCGATAAGCTCCTGCGAATTACGGTAGGTACGAGTAATCTTCAACTCCGTTCCAGCCCCCATAAGCTCCAGGAAACGAGTAAATAGCGTAATATCAGAGCCAGAAAACGCATATATCGACTGCCAGTCATCACCGACCGCAACAACCTTCGCCTGCGTAATTTGAGATAGCCTTTTCGTTAGATTGAATCTTTGCCGAGCAATGTCTTGGAACTCATCAATGATGATGTACTTGTAAGGGAGCGTGACATTCTGCCGCTCAATCTCCTGCAAATAGAAGTGTGCATCATTTATCATGTCTGCAAAGTCTATCTGATTGCGCTGTTTCAGCACGGATTGATAGTGATGATAGACCTGCTCGGCAATATCCAGAAACAGAAGCGTTCTCGGATTGTCTGTTCTTTCTCGCAAAATAGCGAAGCCGCCATCGTCATAACCGGTTGTTTTGTATTGTTCAATAAACTTCATCATAAAGATGATCAGCTTATAAATGTACTTGTCTTTCCCGGTTTCTACAATCTTCTTATAGACTTCTTCCAAATTACGAGGCTTTAGAATAAAGCCCTCATTTTCAAGCACTTCTTTCAGATGGTCCAGAAGAGGACGCCAATCCGTATAGAAGGACCATGTTTCCAGTAATGTAGTTTTATTGGTCTTATGAAGACGGCGCTTATCACTAATGGCACGGAGATAACGCTGCCTCTGCTGCGGGGTAAACAGGCTGTTGTAGCCGCTCTCGCTGAGTGCATAGTGCTCCAGCCAAACGCTATGCTCCCCCTGCGAAATATAGAAATCGGGCGTGTATTTTTTGTTACGAGAAGGTGATCCAAAGGGATACACTCTTTCATACTCATAATCCAGTCCGTTCAGATACAGAAAGTTTGCGATTTGCACTTCCTGCATGGAACGCAGGTATTCTCCCGTTATGCTCCGAGTCTTTTTCGTGCGCTGCTGCTCGACTTTTTTAATGTACTCGCCCAGCCCACTTCTCAGTGTTTCAAAGTCCTGCGCCGCTTTGTAGAGGTGGTATTGATTCAAATCCGTAAATTTGAAAACATCCTCGGACAGATCAAAGTAATATCCCAAGAACAAAACCAGATTGCGCATAAGCTGCTTATTGTGAAAAATCGACTTTTCCAGCATATCAAAAATAATCTGCTGGGAAGAAAAATTGATCTCAGGCGGTTCTTCCGAAAATTGTTTCACAATATCATACGCAAACGCATGAAAGGTGCATATCTTCGCCGGAATACCAAGTCCCTTATTGATTCGATCACGCAGTTCTCCAATCGCCTTGTTCGTATAGGAGATCACAATGATCTCTCCCGGATCTATATTCTTTTTCTCAACCAGATACTTGACCTTTGCAGCCATCGTTGTGGTTTTTCCCGCACCTGCACCAGCTACCAACAGGCAGTAGTCATCATCGGTAATTACTGCACGGCGCTGTTCTTCATCCAACTGAATATTAGGGTCAATCTGTTTTAGAATATTGTCAAAAGAGTCTTTATCCCGCTCCAGCGCGCGGTCCACATATGTGGTATTATGCGCCGTAATATCTCCATCCAAAGATTGCATCTGGCGCAAGAAGCGGCGCAGTGAGTCGATATCAACTCGTATCGCCGCAGCGTTATTGCAGACATATTGAAAAATAAGCTTATTGGTTAGGCTCTCGTTGTATTTTCCATATGTATCCCGCAGCCTCTGCGCATCTCTGTGCGAAATATAGTGTTCTGCTGAAAACAACTGGGCGTGGTCTCGTTCGAAAGAAATCAGGACGTTTTGCAGATTTTTGTAATCCAGTCCCGCCTCTTTCATGTGCGGAGTATTCTTACTCAAAGAGGAAAAGTATGATGCTGGCAGCCCGCAGTGAGGGCATTTTTCAGCTCTGTCGGAAATTGAATTCCCACACTCCGGGCAACGAATTAAGGCCATATCTGTGTCCTCCTTGTGGCATCGCAAAGTAAACTATGCGTCAAATCCAAGCTTTTTCAGTCTTCCTCGTACCGCCGATGCGCTGCGCTTTAGGGTAATGGCGATCTCACTCACCGGTACGGACTTCTTATATAGGTCAATGAGGCAGTCATCATGATCTTTCGTCCATGGAGCGCCTTGCATCTGTGTCTGCATATTCTCTGCTGTGAGAATTGCATCCAGATTGTCTATGATAAAATGCTGCGCGGCATTGTTGTAAACGACAACCTGATAGGGTCCGTTGCTGCTCGTTCGTTCTTCCACGGAAATGCCGGTTTCTTCGCCAATTTTCGTTGGTCTTTTCGTACGCTTTCCGTCTGGTGTGAGCGCGCATTCCATCATTCCAATTTCCGTGAGCCATGTGAGAATTCCTGAATAGGTAAGTTTTTGCATAGTGTCATTATCAGCCAGAGCGTTTATCCGCTTGGCAATTTCGCTGGCCGGAATAGGCACCTCAGAATAGACAAACTGGCTTCTTTTCTCAACAGGGATTTCAAGAGGAAGCTTTTTAGGTTTCTTATTCACAGCCGTCTTCGTCCCGCCATTTTCAATTACCTGCCGCAACACGTCAGATATGAAGAAAAAGCAACGCGATAACCGGACATTGTTGATAAGATCATCGTCTGGTGCCATAGTGCCATCGATGGGATTGATGCCGTTTGCCAGCTTGTCCATATACATTTTTGCCCGTTCTATTTTTTCAAGTTCAGTCATACGCTCCTCCTTATCCCACTACCAACTTATTCGTCTTCTTCAAAAACTTCGCCGGGATTGGGCGATCCAGCTGCCAGGTGATGTTCATCGGCCTGCTGCCTGTGTGCTTCACGTAGTTCGCCGTGCCCAGATAGGTGTACGCCTCCGCACCGCCGGTCATACGGTCCGACTTAAACTCACGCACAAACAGCAGCACCTTGCTGCCACGATCTTTGTGGTGAATATAGCGCTGACCGGTGGGCGAATTCTCCGCCGTGGTGCTCTGGCTCTGCCAATGGAACAAGCTCTCATTGATGGAATAATCGTTGTACATGGTGGTTGGCGAATAGTCCTTGTCCGCCTTGTTCAGCGTCACAAAGAACACGTCGATGTTTTTCTCCGGCAGCCATTTCACGCCCTCACGAACGGTGGACGGCTTCATAAAGTCCAGCGCCACCAAGAGCTGGTCGCGGGTATAGGTGCAGTGCAGATCCAACGGGCAGTCGAAGCCCAGCTCCACCGGCTCGTCGATAAAGTCGATCTGCTCGAAGCGATAGCGCAGCAGCTCCAAGAGTTCACCGAGCAGAACTGTGCTGTCAGACAGGGCATAGAGGTTACTAAGCACCTCTTCGTCGTCCCAGTCCTCCACAGCCTTGCCCCAGACGGTGACATAGAACATCTGCATCATCCGCTTTTCCGCATCCGGAAGCGCTGCAAAATCAAAGTTGTCCAAACGCGGAAGGACGTCCAGCAGGAACGAAATCCAGCGGCGGGAATCCATCACAGCAAGCTTTGCAAACGCTTTGGTCAGGATGTCCTCCAGTGGTTCTGAAAAGTCCTCGATGGCATCCGCTCTGGCACAAATGCGAGAGAAGAAGGAAAACTTGTAGATTGCCCGCAGATCGAGATGGTAGTAATCCAAGAAGTTTTTGAGCGTCAGTTCCAACCCACTGTCCTCCGCGAAGGAGGCTGCGCGAGCCACCAACCCAGCCGTATTGCCATAAGAGGCGCGGATATTCTCCAAAATGTATTTGGCCGCCTTCTTCTCCAGCTGGATATAGCAGCCCTTGGGAACGGACACAAAACCGTCCTTGATCTCCCGGCTCACGCTGTGGGTGGCATTCGACAGCAGCGCCGCAAACTTATCTTCAAAATTGTATTTTCGATTTGCCTGACCGATGAAGTCCAACACGGTCAGGCATTCCTTGTCCTCGGATAGACGCAGACCACGTCCCAGCTGCTGCAAAAAGATCGTCAATGACTCCGTGGGTCGCAGGAACAGGACAGTATTGACTTCCGGAATATCTACGCCCTCGTTGTAGATGTCCACGACGAAGATAAACCGCACATCGCCAGACACCAAGCGCCGCTTGGCCGCCGCTCTTTTCTCGTCCGAAGATTGCCCGGTGAGGCACATGGACGGGATGTTGTGGTCGTTAAAATAGCGGCACATAAATTCCGCGTGATCGACCGTTACACAGAAGCCGAGGCCCTTCACCTCGTCAATGTCCGTCACATATTTCAGCAGCGAAGTTATTACGTGGTCGGAACGGCGGTTGGCAATGGCACCGCTGAAGGTGTAGACCTGTTCCAGCTCGCTCTTTTGGTAACCACCGGCAGACCATTTGAGCGCATCCAGATCCACCGTATCGGTAACGCCAAAATACTGGAATGGGCATAGGAGCTTTCGGTCAATGGCTTCCGGCAGACGGATCTCCGCTGCAATGCGGTTATGGAAGTACGGCAGGATGCTCTTGCCGTCCATACGATCCGGAGTAGCGGTCAAGCCCAGCAGGATGTGCGGCTGGTAGTAGGACAACAACTTTTGATAAGTCGGTGCAGCGGCATGGTGGAATTCGTCCACGATGATGTAATCGTAAAAATCGGGACTCGTCTTTTCCGTGAAGCTCTGTGAGTTGAAGGTCTGGATGGACAGAAACAAGTTGTCGATGCTCTCCGGCTTATAGTTGCCCACAAACAGCTCACCAAAGTTTGCGTCCTTGAGCACAGCGCGGAAGGTGTACAAGCTCTGCTTGAGGATTTCCTCCCGGTGCGCCACAAACAGCAGGCGGCAGGGTCTATCCGGATTCTGCTTGCGGAAGCGCTTGTAGTCCAGTGCAGAAATGACTGTCTTGCCGGTACCGGTGGCCGCCACCACCAGATTGCGCGTATAGCCACGGACGGTGCGCTCTGCCTCCAGCTTGTCCAAAATCTCCTGCTGGTAGGAATACGGATGGACGTCCATGGTATAGAGTTCGGCATTGTTGGTATCGAAGTATTTTTCTGCTTTCAGCGCACGGGTCAGACGCACTTTCTGCCCTTCGTCATAGTACTCAAATTCGCGGTCATTCCAGTAATACTCAAAGGTTGCTGAAATCTTATCTATAGTTTCTGGCAAGTCGCGTTTCGTTACCTTGGTGTTCCATTCCAATCCGCTGGTCATTGCGGCATTGGACAGGTTGGACGAGCCAACATAGGCCGTCGTGAAGCCGGTTTCTCGGTAAAAGATATATGCCTTGGCGTGGAGCCGGGTCGTCTTGGTATTGTAGCTGACCTTGATCTGCGTATTGGGCAGCTTTCGAAGCTCCTCAATGGCTTTCACGTCGGTAGCGCCCATGTAGGAGGTGGTGATGATGCGGAGCTCGCCGCCGTTTTGCGTGAATTCCCACAGCTCGTCCATGATGAGCCGCAGACCGCTCCATTTGATGAAGGACACCAGCATGTCGATCCGATCGGCCGAGACGATTTCCTTTTTGAGCTCTGTAAACATCTGTGGCTCATGCACAGCCCCGGTGAAAAGGGAGCTTTGTGCGATGGAGGTTTCCGGGCGTTCGATGTCCGCTGCTGTTTTTCCCACCGCTAACCGTGGGTCGGTCTCCCGTAAAAGCGCAAGAAGCTGCTCTGCCCGCCGGTCAACGCCCAGCGCGGCAAAGTCAGCTTCTTTCGTTGTATTTTGAATGAGATCAACGATCTGGTTGGTCAGCCCGATCTGAGCAGAAATATCCCCGCCGTTGTCCAGTACGTTGTCCAAGCCCTTTTGAACCACATCTGCCAGATACTGCGCCAGCACCTTGGAGGCCTCCGCCTTGTCAATGGGCGCAACAGACTTGCGGGCCTCCGGAATCTCCGCAAGCTCGCCCGTCAGGGCATTGTTGATGACTTGTTCGTATAGACCGGGATGTAGCATCGTAAAATCCTCAATTTCTTCGATCGTCAGAAAATCTCAAATTCAGTTTTCGTCAAATGCTCGGTCGATTGAAGGCCTTACTCTCCTTCTTATCAGCGAGCAGTTTTCGAATTTTTTATATGAAATAGCCGCTCCTGTTCGACTGCCGTCTACAAATATTGTTTTTATTATACATCTTTCTTGATTACAAAGCAAGAGGGGCCTCACGTCACATTGCAAAACGCACTAATTCTAAAAAAATCGTATTTAAGAATCTCGTACCCAGAGCGTTTATATGCCTCGGCAGCAATTTTGCTCTTTTTGCTCAAAGTAAACTTTCCATAACAAAGAGGGTAGACTTATCGCTCGCCCCAACATTTGTAGAATCTGTTCATCCCCTATCCCTGCGGCAAAACGTTCTTCTGCACCCGATAATTTCCCCCTTCAATCGTCAAAACCGCAAGGCTGATCTCCTGCCCGAACCGCCGCTTTCCGCAGCTGCCGGGGTTGAGCCAGAGTTTCCCATCGATCACCTGCTCAAAATACTTGTGGGAGTGGCCGAAAATAACCATATCCGCATCAGGCGGCAGATTCTGAATTTCCTTCTTGTTATGCACCATGAAGATTTTCAGGCCCTCCAGCTGCACCGTCAGATCATGGGGCAGGTGCTCGGCCCATTCTTTGTCGTTGTTTCCCTGAACCACATAGACCGGCGCAATTCGGCCCAGTTCCTCCAAAATGCCCTGATTGTTGATGTCCCCGGCGTGGAGGATGCAGTCGCAGCTGCGTAGAATTTCCAGGACCTCCTGCCGGAGCATGCCGTGGGTATCTGAAATAACGCCTACTTTCATCATAAGGACGGCTCCTTTCGCTTTTCTTGTTTCAAGGCAGCCGGCGCAAGCGTCCGCACCTGCTGCCAAACTTTATTGACTTCTGTTACTGCCTCTCTATACCACCGTCTTGTGTTCCAAAAAGCAGCCCCCATCGTGAGAGTAAATCACGCCGACTGCCTGCAAATATGCGTAGATCACCGTCGTCCCAACGAATTTCATGCCCCGTTTCTTTAGATCCTTTGAGATGCGGTCTGAAAGCTCCGAATGTGTCAGCCCACTTTCGCAGACCACTTTTCCGGCAGTCCAGTGCCAGAGATACCCGGAAAAACTGCCATATTCCCCCTGTATTTCACGAAACACCCGGGCATTGGTAACGGATGCCTGTATTTTCAGCCGATTCCGGATGATTCCGGGGTCATTCCTTAGGGCTTCCAGCTTGTCTGCTCCGTATGCACAGACCGTATCCAGGTCAAAGCCATCGAATGCTTCCCGAAACGCCTCCCGCTTATTCAGAACACATTCCCAGGACAGCCCGGCCTGAAAGCATTCCAGCACCAGCATCTCAAACAGCATCCCATCATCGTGAACAGGAACGCCCCATTCCTCATCATGGTAACGGATGTACCGTTCATTTTTTGGGTTTGCCCAGCAGCAGCGTTTCTTTCCGTCTGACCATTCCATCCGTATCTCAGCTCCTTTATCCTATAAACCAAGTTTTCATATCTTTAGCTTAGCACCATTATATCAGGCAAGCAATAAAAATCATAGCGTCCGGATCGTATTCATCGTTTTTGCCTATTTGAGGCTGCTGTTTACCTGACATCTCGAATACAATTCCCTTATCCTAAAGAAGTATATTGATTATTCGTAACGAATAGTATATATTATCCGTGAGGTGATACCCCATGAACACACGAACCGCAAATCTGATTGTCGGCACCTCCGGCGGCACTGCCGGCAAGAATGCCACAAACTATAAACTCGCTCTTCCCTCCACCTGGATAAAGGAAATGGGGCTGACCCCGGAGCAGCGGCAGGTGGAGCTTCGCTTTGACGGTACTTCCATCACGATTACCAAGAAGTTGCCCTTTGCGGAATTTCTGGAAGCCAGCCGCCACGCTGAACACAAAACGTTACTGCTCTCCTGCTATTCCGGGGATGCCCTCTGCGCCCGGATTGCCGCTGACGAAACCAAGAAAAAGGTATGCGTTGAAAATCTCGCTGCGGATTGTCTGAAACTTCCCTTTGGAAATAACCCAAGTCCCAGTTGGGCGGATTACCAGCACTTTCTGGAGGACCGCTGCATTCCGAAAACCAGAGCCGGACTACAGGAGTATCTGGAAGCAATTGGAGTGGACAGGTACGAGCCGTTGGAAATTATCCGCAAAACCCAGGGGCGCATGGCAGGGGATGATCTGTGGCTGACCGTGGAGGAATTGAAATGACCGTTCAATTGGTATCTGATCAGAAAATCGCGGAAACATCCTCCAAGGGCAACCAGGAAAAATGGCAGGACGGCAACATCTGGTACAAGCTGGACCAGTTCGGCTACGAAGCTCTGGCAGAGGTGTTTACCTCCCAATTGCTGGAATACAGCAATACCGAAGCGGATTTCCCCTTCACCTTTGTACGCTACCGTATGGAGCGTCTTTTGGTTCATGGCCGGGAGCGGACCGGGTGCAGCAGTCCGAATTTCTTGAAAGCGGGCGAGTCCATTATTACCCTTGCACACCTATTCCAGCAATATACAGGAAAGCCGCTCTCCGAAACGCTGAACCGGCTGACCAGTGACAAAAAGCGAATGGCCTATCTGGCAGAGGAAACGGCAAGCATCATCGGCCTGTCCCTGTTCCCCCAATACCTGACGTTGCTGTTTGAAATTGACGGTCTTGTCCTCAACGACGACCGGCATCTCAACAACATTGCGGTCATTGCCAGAGACAGCTGTTTTGACTATTGCCCCATCTTCGACCAGGGTGCAGGACTGCTTTCCAATGTGATGTACAGTTCCTTTGAAATCGTCCCCAAATCTTTGATTTCTCAGGCCAAAGCACGGCCCTTTCAAACCACCTTTAACCGGCAGATCCACACCATGGAAAATCTGTACGGAAAGCAGCTGGAAATCCCCTCTTTTACCCGGGAACAGCTTGCGCAAATGGTGGAGCCGCTGTTGGAATACTACCCCGCCCGTGACCGGGAACTGATTGCCAACCGGGTCTGCGAAACGGTTTTGCTGCGGCAGAAATGCAGATGAACGCGGAATCGCTGCAAAACCCATTGTTTTCCATACAGCAATGGCGTATACGAAACGCACCAAATATCGAACCACAGGAGGCATCCCACCATGATTTTTCTTTGCTACCCCAAATGCACCACCTGCCAAAAGGCCCAGAAATGGCTTGACGCCAAAGGGATTCCATACGCACCCCGCCACATCAAGGAGCAAAACCCAACCGTGGCCGAACTCCGGCAGTGGCATCAAAAAAGCGGCCTTCCACTAAAAAAGTTCTTCAATACCAGCGGGCTTCTTTATAAGGAAAAGCACTTTAGAGCCGCACATTGCACGATAAGTCATTCATAGATACTTTATTTGAGAGATCAATGCGAGGGATGCAGAGTTATCAATAATGATCGGATAACAGTCAGTTTGAAAATAAAACAGTAGATAATTGAAAATAGCTATTAATGAAAACTGTGTGCGCCCCGGTATTTTCAAGAAAAGCCCTTCTTGACTTCAAACGGGAAGCAAAAGGACTTTTCTGTATAGACTTGTAATGCGATTATGATAATTCTGCCTTATGATATCTTTGTTTCATCCTCTGTTGTTGCCAGATGCTCCAACCGACCCCATCTAATTTGCTTGAGTACTCTGGAATCTCCAGGAATGAACATATTGTGGTGTATCATCTCTACCTGAGCCGATACTCTCTTGGTGTCAGCCCAAAGCTGGCCTTGAACGCCCGGTTGAAATAGGACAGGTTCTTAAATCCGCACCGTTCCGCCACAGTCAGCACGGTATCATCGGTAGTTCGCAATGCTTCTGCCGCAGCGTTCAAACGGTAAATGTTCAGGTACTCCGTGAAGCGCTGCCCGGTCATCTGCTTAAACCAGCGCATAAAATGACTGGGACTGCACTGGCAGACAGCGGCAACTTCCGCCACGGGCAAATTGTCTGCAAAATGGGCGGTCACATATTGCAGCACCGTTTTTAGACGTCGGGTATCCGCATTTTCGCTGGGGGGCAGGCCATCGCTTTGAGCAACCAGCACCGACAGCAGGCACAGCAGCAATCCCTTGATTTGCAGCTCATACCCCAGTACCCGGTCCCGGTTCACCGTTTCCAGCCGGCGCAGGCATTCCAAAACCGCACAATAGCAGGGGTGGCCCTGGGTCAGCCGGTGCGGCAGAGAAAGCCGTCCGCTTTGCAGAGGCAGCAAATACCTCCGATAGCACAAATCTCCGGAGCCGCCCAGCAGATCCACCTCATAAATAATGTTTTCATATTCCATAGTCTCTCCGGGGACCTGCCCCAGTCCGTGAAGAACACCGGGGGCAAACACAAAGATATCCCCCGCCATGGCCGTCATCGGCTCCAATCCTACCTGAACGGTACCCATTCCCTTCTTGACAAAAACCAGTTCCACGCTGTTTTGCCAATGCAAAGCCACCTGCGGGAAATCCTTTGGGATGGTGCAGGGATAAATGTCAAAGGGGAACCACTTTTCGCCGTGGTGCTTATTCTCCTGCAATGACGCTGTATCTGACATAGAATCACGCTCCTATGCTAGTATTGTATCACAAATTGATTGTTAAGTACAAGATATTGTAGAATATTCGTGGTATAGTATGGGTATACAAATAGAAAATAGGAGGAACCCTTTCATGACCATGACAGACACGCTCACCGCATTGACAGGAAAACCCATTGGTGAATGCACCAACAGCGAGCTGTACCTTTCCCTTCTGAAGCTGGTAAACGAGAAGGCCGCCCAGCAGATCCGCCCGGTACAGGGCCGGAAGCTATATTATATCAGTGCGGAATTTCTCATCGGTAAGCTGCTGTCTAATAACCTGATCAATCTGGGGCTGTATGACGAAGTACGCTCTGCCTTGCAGTCCGCCGGAAAGAAGCTTTCCGACATTGAAGAGGTGGAACCGGAGCCTTCTCTTGGCAACGGCGGTCTGGGCCGTCTGGCGGCCTGCTTCCTGGATTCCCTGGCTACCCTGAATCTGCCGGGTGACGGTATTGGCCTGCGGTATCATTTCGGCCTGTTCCACCAGTCTCTGTCCAGCGGCGTGCAAAAGGAGCTGCCCGACCCCTGGCTGACAGAAAACAGCTGGGCGGAAAAGACAGACATCACCTACCCTGTCAAGCTGGGCGGGAAGAAATTCACCGCAAGGCTTTACAAGCTGGCGGTGACGGGCTATGAGGGCCGCACCAACACCCTGAACCTGTTCGATATCGACACCGTGGATGAAAGCATCGTCCGGGAGGGCATTTCCTTCGACAAGACTGCCATCGACAAAAACCTGACCCTGTTCCTGTACCCCGATGACTCCGACGAGGCAGGCCGTCAGCTGCGGATTTATCAGCAGTACCTGATGGTCTCCGCCGGTGCCCAGCTGATTCTGGCGGAGTGCGCCGCCCGGGGCTGCGACTATCACAACCTGGCGGACTACGCTGCCATCCAGATCAACGACACCCACCCCAGCATGGTGATTCCCGAATTGATCCGCCTGCTGGGCGAAAAAGGCATCGCCTTTGAGGAAGCCGTAGAAATCGTCACCAAAACCTGCGCCTACACCAATCACACCATTCTGGCAGAGGCACTGGAAAAGTGGCCCCGGACCTATCTGGAGGTCGTCGTGCCCCAGCTGATGCCCATTATTGAAAAGCTGGACGCAGTGGTTGCAAAGCGCACCAAGGACAAGAGTCTTGCCATCATCGACAAGGACGGCAAGGTGCACATGGCCCACATGGACATTCACTTCACCCACTCCACCAACGGTGTCGCCGCCTTGCACACCCAGATTTTGATGGATTCCGAGCTGAACGGTTTCTACAAGCTGTATCCTGAGAAGTTCAACAACAAGACCAACGGCATTACCTTCCGCCGGTGGCTCATGAAGTGCAATCCCCTGCTGACCGGCCAGATCGAGAACCTCATCGGCACCGGCTTCCACAAGGACGCAGCCCAGCTTACAAAGCTTTTGGCCTATGAGAATGATACCTCTGTGCTGGAACAGCTGGCCGCCATCAAAAAGGAGAACAAGCGGGAGCTGTGCCGGTGGCTGAAGCAGGAGCAGGGCATCACCGTGAACCCGGACGCCATGTTCGACATCCAGTCCAAGCGGCTGCATGAGTACAAGCGGCAGCAGCTGAACCTGCTGTACCTCATCCACCAGTACTTCGAGATCAAGGCCGGACACCTGCCCCCGGTGCCCCTGGTATCCATCTTCGGTGCCAAGGCAGCCCCTGCCTACATCATCGCCAAGGACATCATCCACGCACTGCTGACCCTGTCCAAGGTCATTGCCGCAGATCCTGTGGTATCCCCGTGGCTCCAAATCGTGTTTGTGGAAAACTACAACGTCACCGCTGCCGAGAAGATGATTCCCGCCTGTGACCTGTCCGAGCAGATCAGCCTTGCTTCCAAGGAGGCCTCCGGCACCGGCAACATGAAATTCATGCTCAATGGTGCGCTTACCTTAGGTACTATGGACGGCGCCAATGTGGAGATCAGCCAGCAGGTCGGAAACGAAAATATCTATATCTTCGGTCAGACCTCCAATCAGGTGATCCGCCGCTACGCCGCCGGGGACTACAAGGCCTCCGAATGGTACGAGGGCGACCCCAACCTGCGCCGGGCCATCGACTTCCTCACCGGCCCCGAAATGACCGCCGCCAGCTCTTCTGAGCTGCTGAGCCGCCTGCAGACGGAGCTGAAGAACAAGGACTGGTTCCAGACTCTGCCGGATTTCAGTGCCTATGTGGTACGCAAGGGACAGGCACTGGCAGACTATACCGCCAACCCTCTGGATTGGCGCAGACGGTGCCTGATAAACATCGCCAATGCAGGCCTGTTCTCCTCCGACCGCACCATAGCGGAATACGACCGGGACATCTGGCACCTGGGAAAATAATGATTTCAGGGGCTGTTAGAAAACTCTCCCTATCAGCACAGTAGCCAGTGCCACCCGGCGCTGGCTACAAAAAGTATTAAGAAACGGCTGCAGCCAGTTGAGGTTGCAGCCGTTTTGTAGTATCATTAAAGTACCACCCAAAATGAAAACTATAGAAATAAATTATACACCAATCCAACTGAAATCACAAGTGGATATGGAAAGAATTATTGAAATAAATGATTCGGTATATACTTTCAATGAAGTGGTGTCCCATATTGATCTGAAAAAATACTTTGTACTGCCAAGAGCATGGAATGGAAAAATACATGAAGTTCCCTATGTACGAGGAAACCAAGGACAAGAAATATCGTGACGATCCATATCGTGCTGTGAATTTCCGAGTAAATGAAGCCGGACGACTGGTTTGTCCAAACGGCAAAGAATTTCTTTTCCTACGGACAGAACCGGTAAAGGGCAACCAATATGGGAGAACCGTAGAGCTTCACCAGTGCGAGGATTGCAGCGGCTGCCCACATCGATCTAACTGTCACAAAAGCAGATTTGACCGAATCATTCGGCTGAACTATGAACTGACTTCCTTCCACAAGGAAGTTCTCGACAACCTGAACAGCATTCATGGCGCGCTGCTCCGAATGAACCGATCCATACAATCCGAAGGGACTTATGGCGAAATAAAGGCAAACCGAGGATACGAACGGTTCCGAAGAAGGGGCATAAACAAAGTAATTTTGGAGATTGCCCTGATAAGCTGCGGTTTTAACCTGCACAAGTACCATTTGAGCAAATTAGCGAAGGCCAATCCGGCCAAGGCTGCTGGCTGAATATCCTCAAAAAAATGCCGAAGAAAAACAATTTTTCTCCGGTTGTGGTTGGTGTACACATTTTTGAGAGAAAAGTTATCCACAGCCTTGATGGGTAAGAAAAAGCGGACCCTTTCCATTTCGGGAAAGAGTCTGCGATTTCCTTTTAGGGTTATTTAACAGCCCCTCTTTATTTGCCTTTGACTACCGGCTCACCCGTAAACGGGTCTTTGAATTCCTTGAGACACATCTGGTCACTTGCGATGTCCTCCTGAAGATGGTTGCGTACATATTCTTTTATCGTCTTTTCGTTACGCCCTACTGTATCTACATAGTACCCCCTGCACCAGAAGTGCCGGTTTCCATACTTGTACTTTAGATTTGCATGTCGGTCGAATATCATTAAGCTGCTTTTTCCTTTGAGATATCCTACGATTTCTGACACGCTGTACTTAGGCGGAATCTCTACGTATAGATGAATATGATCCGGAAGGGCTGCCGCTTCTATGATCGTTATTCCCTTTCTGGCGCATAGCGATCTGATAATCTGACCGATATCCGCTGAAATCTGCCTGTAGATGATCTGCCTGCGGTATTTGGGCGTGAAAACGATATGGTATTTGCAATTCCACTTCGTGTGTGCTAAACTATTGTTGTCCATTTGGATAACCTCCATTGATTTTGTTTTGTAGCGGTTGGCGAACCTGCTACTACTCTATCACTGGAGGTTTTTCTTTTCTACGCATAAGTTGAACTTTTTCCGGCGCACCCGCATAGCGGGTGGTAGTCTTTCTATGAATCCGCACAGACCGGCTGCTTCGCCGCCATCTGTAAAGAACCATTGTTTGCGTTTGTGAGCAGTGGGAAAGAATGCGGAAGTTTTTCGCTGTTATTCGCAAAAATGCATCATCCCCAGTAGCTCCTCCGCCACCTCCCGGCTTTCCAAACGCATAATGTTATCCTCCACATCGTCCCGGGAAAGGAGGTTCATACTGCCGTACCAGACGATTTTCTCATCGATCGCAGCAAAATGCTGGCAGGTTTCTTCGGCATATTGAATTTCAAACCCTGCCGTCCGAAGGCTTTCCAATAATAAAAGCCGGTTTTCGTCATTTCCATAGCGATACACATCCGGATGCCAGGTGATAACTGCTGCTTTTAAGCCTTGTTCCTGGGCTGGAAGTAAAAGTTCTACCAAGTTCTCTACCCGTTTTCTGCTCAGCGTGGGGCTGGAAATCAGGACTGTTTCCACAGCTTCCCGGAGATCCTGTTCAAAAACCGGGCGGTAGGTGTCCGAGTCGAAAATTGCGTTGGCAGCCTGCTTCTTCGGGGTATCCGGTGCGTAGAGGGTGTAGCCAATACGCTTATAGGTTTTCAAACGCTTGGCGTACATTTTGTCAAACACCGGGATATGGCTGTCCACATAGTCGTAGATAAACACATCGTTCTTGCCGGGGTAGTCCCGGTGGAGCCGTCCGGCGTATTGCTCCACCACACCTTTCCAGGAAACCGGGGTTGCCAGAAACAGCGTATCCAATCTAGGGTAGTCAAAGCCCTCACCAACGAGCTGGCCTGTCGCCACCAGCAGCATGGATTCCTGCGGCATAACCTCTGCCATTTGCCGTATCGCCGCTTCCCGCTCCTTTTTAGGCATTTCACCTGTCAGAAGAAACGGCTTCTGCGCAGAATCCTTCAGCATTTCATAGAGGATCGCCGCCTGATCCGTAAATCGGGTCAAAATCACCGGCGTTCTTCCTGCCTCCAATGCTTTTTTCACATCTGCTACAATCAAGCCATTGCGGTTTTCGTTCCTCCGCAAACACTCATAGGCATGGGTCACAGGAAGCTTTTCCTGACCGAAGGGCAGCACCGTTCTTGTAAATCTTGGCACGAGGTAGTGGTCGATTCCCTGCTCTGCCGCTTTTTCCTTGGCAGAATATTGAAAGCGCACCGGGCCAAGAAGCATTTCGTTGATCTTTTCCAGCCCATCTCCACGAAAAGGCGTTGCCGTCACGCCGTAAACATATGTGGCGTGAACTTCTTGCAATACGGAACGCAGCGTCTCCGAGGCACTGTGGTGGCACTCGTCTACAAGGATCATACCATACTCCCGAAGCCTTGGATGGAACACCCCTTTTTTACACAACGAACCCGCCATAGCAATGTCCACAATGCCTGTGGATGTATCCTTAGGGTCGTGAATCACGCCTACAACGCTTTTCCGCCTTCTTTTCCTTCCGGTTTTTGTTTCATATACTCCATGGTGGAAAGCGCAAAGGCAAACGGAGTAGAACCAATTGCCTGTCTACAGCGTGTGCTGGTGGAGCTTCCATACCTGGGAAAGTCGCCCTCCCATGAAGGATTGGAGGCTTTCATGCCCTGGACACCCGACATCCAAGAGGATCGTAAGATTCCAAACTCCGATGCTTATACAAATACATATCTTGAGTAACAGCAGGCCCTGGGTGTGGGGCCTGCTGTCTTTTGGTGGGGACGGGGAATTATTGAGCACTTACATCACGACAAGGACGGTCAGAAGAAAGACAAGGACTTTTCGATACATGGTGTAAAACCTCCTTTTTGATTTCGCCCTTATCACACATGGAACGGTAATGATTATGCTCTCTTCCTGTGATATTCCAGATACATCATGGGGATCAATATGACAGACAGCGTAAGATATAGCGGAATACTGACATCTAAAGTACGGAAAACTTTACCAAAGATGGTGAGAATATTGAAGGAACCCAGATTTTGATAGAGTTCCAGCAAGTGCGATGGCATAAGGCTCAGAATTTTATCCAACCAGTTTGCCATTCCCTCCAGGAAAGAGGGAAGGAATATCAGAATAAATGGAGTTGTCACCGCAAAGACAGTGGACTTTGTCTTGGCGGAGATCCACATGGTCAGGAACGCCAGGAAAAGGTTGCCGATGTAGCCGGATATGAGAGCCAGCATCCAAGCTTGCCACATATTAAGATTATAGATACTTTTCCAGAGCTGCCACTGGATAGCGCAGCTTGCGCCCTCGAAGCCGAGATAGCACAAGGTGAACAGGCTATAGATAAGCATGGCTCCCCAGTACAGGACTGTTACCAGCAGAAAACCTGCCTTTATCTTGGCAGAGGTAGCTTTATTCCTGCCACAAAGGGTGGAAAAATACACCGCATCCGCTTTCCATTTGAATTCGCTAGAGAAGATGCCAGCCAACAGAAAACCCAGAATCAGAATTCCCAGCGAAGGAATATATCCGGCGTTTTCCAGCAGCTGATGCCAGCCTTCGTGGTATGTGAAGTAGAAGGGAATCTCTAATTCTTTGTACTGCCCAATGATATACTGCTTCTCCGATTCGGAATACTTGGAGTAAGCACCATCGGTTTCATCATAAAGCCAATTTTTCAGTAATTTCTCACGGTTGGCGTAAAAGGTATCTTCATCGATGGCAGTGATCCTGTCAGCGGTGTAATAATCGTACTCCCGGAAACCATTTGAATAGGACTCATTCAGAATTTTCCGGATGGGTGCGAAACCCTGTTTCCAGCTATACGCGATTTCATTCTGCTGCACAATATCTGACTTTGCTTCGGGTGTTGCATTGATCCTTTGATTTTCCTGAATCACTCTGCTCAACTTATTCTGATCAACCCAGCCTTCCCATTCCTTCTGGGCTTCGCGCAGTTTCTTGACAGCAGATGGGCCATATTCGCTCTCCCCCTGTTCATTCACCCACTTTACCTCCACATTCAATGCGCCAGTCGATGATAACCAACAGGACAGCGCCAAGACGGCAATGTACAATATCAGGGCGATCTTACCACCAACGGAACCAAACACCTTTTTTAGTTCATACCGTACCATCGCTATCACCTGTCCTTTCTCCAAAATAACAGAGGAAAACATCCTCCAAAGTTGGTTCTACCCTGACGGCATCTTCTGCCGGTCGTCCCTTGGAAACGATTCGCAGCTCCGCACCTCCAGGAATCGTCTTCACGTTTGCAACTTTGTATGCCTTCAGACAGGCATCGATCCTGCTTTTGGGCACAGTACAGCTCCAAACCAGTTCTGGCATGGAGTCAATGAGTTCCTCAGCAGTGCCGGAAATGGCAAGGCTGCCGTCCTTCATCAGCAGAATATCACCCGCGATATACTCAATGTCCGATACAATATGTGTGGACAGCAGCACGATTCGATCCTCTGAAAGCTCGCTGATCAGATTCCGAAACCGAATCCGCTCGCTGGGATCCAGACCGGCGGTAGGCTCGTCCAGAATTAGAATCTTGGGGTCGTTCAGCATGGCTTGGGCAATACCTGCCCGGCGCTTCATGCCGCCAGAAAGGGTTTTCATTTTCTTGTACCGGGCTTTCACCAGACCAACTTGCTTCAGCAGTTCCTTGACCCGCTGCTTTGCCACCGCAGGGCGTATACCTTTGAGGGCGGCAATGTACATCAGGTAGTCGTAGATGGAAAAGTCTGGATAGTACCCAAAATCCTGAGGAAGATATCCCAACAGATTCCGGTATCTGCCGTCCATGGCAAAAATGTCTTCTCCATCCCAGATAATTTGCCCGGATGTGGGTTTCATCAAGGTAGTAAGCATCCGCATCAGGGTGGTTTTACCAGCGCCGTTGACGCCAAGCAGACCATAGACGCCGCAGCTTAAATCATAGCTGAAATGGTCAACGGCTTTGAAGCCGTTGAATTCTTTTGTTAAGCCTCTAATTTTCAAATCCATAAAGGTTTCACCTCCATAATCGTTTGCCATTTCCTCTGTCCGCGATAGAGGGTATATCCCATGAAGAAAACAGACGCAGCCAGCAAAGATACCCACGCAGGAACAGAGATGGCACGGAAAACAGCATCATTCAGAATGAGCACTGACCAGGCTCCAGCCCAAAGGACACACAGAAGCAGGGAAAGTGCCTGAGAATTGATCCGCTTGCTGTAAAGGGTTCTGAAGCAGATACAGCAGGTCACATTGAAGGGGAGCATAAACTGTGTAAGCATTTCCCAGAGCGTAATTCTGCAAAGCAGGGATGTTCCGGCATAGAAGGCTGACAGCAGCACCATATCTACCCCGGCAAAGAGGGTCAACCGTGCCGCATAGATGGAACGAAGGGTATAAAATGTTGTACATTCGATTTCCAAGGCATCGTAACTTCGGTTTTTCCAGATTTCCGGATAAATCAGAATTACAAACAGCGATCCGGTAAGCCCCAGAATACGGCGCACGGTGAAGTCGGTTTCTGAGTTATTAAGCAAGAAACATACAAAGGCAAGCAGCAGCCCTTGCATCAGCCACCAGCGTTTCTTGATGAACTTACTCTGCTGATACAGAAATTCTATGTGGGATACGGTTTGTTCCGATTCCTCAGAAAGAAATGCTTCCTTGGAAACAGCAATGGTTTTCTGTATTTGGGATTCATCGCAGGTCACATCAAAACGAAAGAGCGCCTTCATTCAAAATTCTCCTTCCCTAAATAGATCGTCAATAATTCTTTTGCACGTTTGATCCGGTACTTCACCAGCGGCAGACCGATACCCAAAATTCTGGCAATTTCCTTTTGCCGGACTTCCTGAAAGAAATACAGGATGGTTACTTCCCGCAGTTCCTGTGGAAGACGTTCCAGAGCCATATGGACATCCATCCGTAAATCCAGGGACTCCATCAGGCAGACAGGATGCTCCGGCAGTTCCTCCATCGGCAGTTCTTCCGGCTTTCTGTAATAATCCCGGCACAGATTGCCTGCAATCACATACAGATAATTTGCAGCCTTCCCATAGTGCTGGTACTGATGGAGAGTGCGGAAGAACCGGGCAAAGGTTTCCTGGGTTAAGTCTTCTGCAAAGCCGGAGTCTTTGATATGTAGGTGGCAGTAACGCAATATCTTTGGGTAATACTTCCGCGCAAAGGATTCGATGGCCTGATCATCGCCATTTTGCATTCTGTGCAGGAGCAGGAAATCGCCGTCCATGTTTTTCCTCCTCTCCTGTGGATTAAAAGCGCTTTCAATTAGTATAACGAAGCAGAATGGAAAAAAGATAGTCTGAGATGAAATATTTTTACGCTGGAGCTGTTAAAAAAGCCCTCCCCAGAAAAACGCAGATCCTCTCTGGAACCAGAAAGGGTCTGCGTTTTTGGGGCATCGAGGCTGTGGATAACTTTTTAACTATACTTTAAATGAGCAAATTCATAAAATAGACAAAACGCTCCTATCACAATGCACCTTTCAATAGATATGCTTTTTGTTCCTCCAGCTAAACTTCTTCAATCAAGTCGAACGCAAGAAAAATTATATTGATTATTCGTACCGAATAGTGTATACTATCCGCGAGGTGAATCCTTTGGAAACACGAACAGAAAATTTAATCATCAGCACTTCTGGCGGCACTGCCGGCGGAATCGCCAACAATTATAAAATCTCCCTGCCGTCCACTTGGGTTAAGGAGTTGGGGCTGGGTGCCGAGAATCGTCAAATGGAATTGAACTTTGACAGCACATCCATTACGATTACCAGGCAGCTTTCCTTTTCCGAATTTCTGGAAACCAATCGTCAAACCGGCCACAAGCTTCTTCTTGTCTCCTGCCATTCCGTTTCCCTCATCTGTGCCAGAATCGCCGCAGACGAAACCACAAAGAAAATTCGCGTAGAAAATCTCGTTTCCGATTTCCTGAAGCTGCCCTTTGGGAACAACCAGAATCCCAGTTGGGAGGATTATCTTCATTTTTTGGAAAGCCGCTGTATTCCGCGAACCAGGGCGGGGCTCCGGGAATATCTGGAAACCATTGGCGTAGACCACTACGACCCACTGGAAATTATCCGGAAAACACAAGGACGAATGGCCGAGGATGATCTTTGGCTTACCGTGGAGGAAATAAAATGACTGTACACTTGGTATCCAATCAAAAAATCGCGGAAACCTCCTCCAAGGGCAATCAGGAAAAATGGCTGGACAGCGGCATCTGGTACAAGCTGGACCAATTTGGCTACGAGGCACTGGCGGAGGTCTTTACCTCTCAATTATTGGAGTACAGCAACATGGAAGCGGCCTTTCCCTTCACTTTCGTGCGCTATCAAATGGAGCGTTTACGAGTGCATGGTCGGGATCGCACCGGCTGCAGCAGCCGGAATTTTCTGCGAGATGGTGAGTCGATCATAACGCTGGCCCATCTGTTCCTGCAATACACAGGAAAGCCCCTCTCCGAAACGCTGAACCGGCTGACCAGTGACAAAAAGCGAATGGCCTATCTGGCAGAGGAAGCGGCAAGCATCACAGGACTTTCCCTGTTCCCCCAGTACCTGACGCTGCTGTTTGAAATCGATGGCCTTGTCCTCAATGACGACCGCCACCTGAACAATATTGCGGTTCTCGCCAGGGATGGTGCCTTTGACTACTGCCCCATCTTTGACCAGGGCGCAGGGCTGCTTTCCAATGTGATGTACAGTCCCTTTGAAATCGTCCCAAAATCCCTGATTTCTCAGGCAAAAGCGCGACCTTTTCAAACCACCTTTAACCGACAGATCCACACTATGGAAAATCTGTACGGAAAGCAGCTGGAAATCCCTTCATTTACCCGGGAACAGCTTGCGCAGATGGTGAAGCCACTGTTGGAATACTACCCCACCCGTGACCGGGAGCTGATTGCCGACCGGGTTTGTGAAACGGTTTTGGTACGGCAGAAATATAAATGACAGCTCAATTTTGCTGATACGGACAATCGTCTAGCCTACCCAGCAAATTACCCCAGTAGAGAATGGATGGGCTTTTATCCGATAACCGCCCTATTCTTTTTCCATTGCACTTTCCAATTGCTACGCTTTCTTCCCCCTCTAGCCAGCGTTCTTCTCTTCCTTTGTAAACCGACTTTTCAATACCTTTTCGACTTTTTTCAAGACTTTTCAGCAAATATATCGGCCCAAGAATCCCACTTTTCAAACATCCAGGTGGCAGCCTCCTAGCTTTCTGTCCCCCACCCATAGACAAACCCCGGCAAGCAACCTTCGCCTGCCGGGGTCATTCGTTTTCAGTTCAGCACCACATTCCAGTAAATTCTCGCACTGTGGTCACAGCACGCAGACATGTACACCCCATCCGTCCGCCACACGGGGTTGCTGCGGGCTTCATCAGTTCTTCATAATATGCGCCACCAGCCGCAGATTTCGCTCTATCAGAACATTCCTCGCTTCTAGGTCCCCCTTCCCGGCCAGATCCAGATAGTACCGTTCTTCTTCCTCCGTCAGCGGACGGGGGAAGCTGCCCGAGGACAGCTGCAGTGAATAAAATAATGAACTGAGCATCAGCCAGGCCGCTGCCAACATGTTCGCCACCTCCACTGCCACTGTATTCCCCATTGCCCGTCCTTTTTCCAACAAAATACCGCCGGGGCAATTTGCCCCGGCGGTCACGCTTTTCAGCATCAGGCGCTGCGGAAACGGGCGAGGAAATCCTTCGTTTCCTGCCTCTGCGGATTTCCGAACACTTCGGAAGGGACACCCTCCTCGCATATAACGCCCTGGCTCATAAATACCACGTGGTTGCTTACGTCCCGGGCGAAGGCCATCTCGTGGGTCACCACCAGCATGGTCATCCCTTCCCGCGCCAAAGACCGCATGACGTTCAGCACCTCGCCCACCATTTCCGGATCCAGCGCGGAGGTGGGTTCGTCGAACAGCAACACCTCCGGATCCATGGCCAGCGCCCGGGCAATGGCTACCCGCTGCTTCTGACCGCCGGAGATCTGCCGGGGCTTTGCGTTGATGTAGGGCGCCATGCCCACCTTTTCCAGATAGGTCATGGCGTGAGCCCGGGCTTCCTCCCGGCTCCGCTTCAGAACCTTTATTTGGCCGACCATGCAATTTTCCAGCACCGTCATATTGTTGAACAGATTAAAGGACTGAAACACCATGCCCACATGGGCGCGGTAGGCCGCCGCGTTGACGCCCCGTCCCGCTACGTTTTTGCCGTGATAGCAGACCTCGCCGGAGGTGGGGGTTTCCAGCAGATTGATGCACCGAAGCAGCGTGCTCTTTCCGGAGCCGGAGGTGCCGATGATGGAGGTCACGTCGCCTTTATTAACGGTAAAGTCGATGTCCCGAAGCACCTCGTGGCTTCCGAAGGACTTGGAAAGGTGGTTGACCTGTAAAATCACGTCTTCCATATTAGTAATCTCCTTTCGGTCTTCCGGAACCAAACTCGCCGCTGCGCTCGTCAAAGGGTGTCTTGCGGCTGGGATGGGAATAGGTGCCGGCGCTCATGGCGAGGGCGTCCGCGCTCACCAGCTCGTAATTGTCGCTGCCGTCCAGCCGCTTTTCCAGCAGGCGCAGCAGGAAGGACGCTGCCAGCGTCAGTATCAGATACCCCGCCATCTCAATAATGGCCGAGGGAAAATACAGCAGATTGACGCCCACAATGTTCCGGTGGGTGGCGAAAAATTCCACGAAGCCGATGACGAACATCACGGAGGTATCCTTGATGTTGATAATAAAGTTGTTGCCGATCTGGGGGATGATGTTCCGCAGCGCCTGAGGCATGATGACGTTCACCATGGTCTGCACATGGGTCATGCCGATGGCCTTCGCGCCCTCGGTCTGGCCGGGGTCAATGGAGATGATGCCGCCCCGGACGGATTCGGCCATGTACGCGCCGGTGTTGATGGACACCACGATGATGGCCGCCGCCCAGATGCCGCTCATCCCCCTGAAGGCCACCGCGCCGTCGGTGAAGTAAGGCAGGCCGTAGAAAATGAACACCGCCTGCAGCACCATGGGCGTTCCCCGGAACACCTCCACGTAAATCCGGATCAGCGCCCGCAGCAGCTTCAGAAAGAAGCGCTTGACCGGCGGATCCTGCCGGGTGTAGGGAATGGTGTTGAGAATGCCGCACATCAGGCCGATCACGCAGCCGATCAGGGTGGCAACCACCGCCAGCACCAGCGTGTTCCGGATGCCAGTAAAGTAAGCGCCGGAGTAGGTTTCCCAGAGCCTGCCGATGTCGGCTGTCAGCTTTGCAAGCTTATCCATGAGGCACCTCAGATTGCGGGCTGAACGGCAATCGCGTCATTCATGATCCGGTTCATGTCCTCCACGGTCATTTCGCTTAAAACCGCGTTCATGGCGTCCAGCAGAGTGGTGTTGCCCTTGACCACGGAGATGCCGATGTTGATCTCACCGGCGTCCACCTTAAAATTGTCCTCGCTTCCGGAGAAGTCCAGAATCACCAGATTGTCGTAGGTTGCGCAGGCGCCCATGGCGGTGGGCATGTCGGTGCAGATAAAGTCCACGGTGCCGGAGGTGACGGCCATGACCATGGCGGGAGCCGTCTCGGACGCGGGCATCAGCTGAGCGCCCTCGATCTGAGGCAGGCAGCTGTCATACCAGATGGTGCCGGTCTGCGCGGTGCAGGAGCCGGAAAGCTGGGAAATGCCGGTAGCGGACGCCAGGGGGCTATCCTTCCGGGTGACGCAGACGATGGAAGCGTAGAAGTAAGGGCCTGCCATGTCAACTTCCTGAAGCCGCGTCTCGGTCATGGACTGACCGGCGATGACGGCGTCCAGCTGCCCGGCGTTCAGGGCGGGAACCAGACCGTCCCAGCCGATGGCCATGATCTCCAGCTCCCAGCCGTTGGCCTCGCAGATCTTCTTGGCGATCATGACGTCATAGCCGTTGGCATAAGCGCCGGGGTTGTTGGCGATGGGGACGGCGCCGTTGGAGTCGTCCATCTGGGTCCAGTTGTAGGGGGCGTAGGCACATTCCATGCCCACTGTGAGCACGCCGTCCTCCACGCCGGTGAGCGCCGCAGCCGGAGCCGAGGTGGGAGCGTCAGACGCGGCGGGGGCGGTGGAACCGGAGCTTGCGCAGGCGGTCATGGACAGAATCATGAGCAGGGACAGGATAACGGATACAAGCTTCTTCATTTTGAGATCAACCTTTCTTTTTGCGTTTTCGCATTTTGGAATAAAAAAACGAACCGCTTTGGAAAGCGGTCCATGGAAATGCGGAAAACCCAAACAAGAAAAAGGATGATCCGAACAGCCAATGATAGCGCTTCACAAAGATTTTTGTGACAGTCCGGCAGATATTCTCTGACGACCCAGCATGAAAAACCCGGGCAGATTTCCCACACTTCGGCGGTGATCCCTTTCCCCTTCGGCGGCTGCACGACCTTGCCGGAGGATACTGATGAGTACCGCGCCTCTATCAAGCGATTCAATTTTGAGTGTATCCTAGCATTGCGGTTTCCGGTTGTCAATAGCTTTTTCGGTGCATCCGGGTTTTTTGTATAATCTTCCAAAATGGATGGCGATATCACGGCGTCGTTTCGGCGAATCCGGCAAATGTCGCCCATCTGTGCGCGAATCCCGGCTTGACATTTGCCCCTTCTCCCGGTAAACTGGTTCTATCAAATATACGGAGGAAACAGCGATGGATCACAGAGAATTGGCAGCGGAACTCTTTTTATCCGACAGCAACTGCGCCCAGGCGGTGCTGGAGGCTTTCGGCGACGTAACGGGGCTTGAGAAGAGCCTCGCGGCGAAGCTCGCCTCCTCCTTTGGCGGCGGCATGGGACGGATGCGGGAGGTTTGCGGCGCGGTCAGCGGGATGCTGATGGTGGCGGGGCTTCTGTACGGCTACGACGACCCCGGCGAGAACGACGTGAACAAGAAAGCCCATTACCGGCTGGTGCAGACCCTGGCCGGACAGTTCCGGGAGGAGATCGGCAGCATTATCTGCCGGGAAATTCTGAGCAACCCGCCCTCCGACCCCAACCCCACGCCCCGCACGGCGGAATTCTACAAGACCCGCCCCTGCGCCCGGATGGTCATGACGGCGGCAGGCATTCTGGACGATTACATTGCGGAGCATCCGGTCGGTACGCCGACAAAGCCGGATATGGAGCGGCTATGAACGAGTTTATCTACAACCAGCACGATATTCCCAAGGAGCAGTACCGCTACGGCCTGCGCGCCTCGGCGGACGTGGGCTGCGGATGGGTTGCCACCTGGAACGCCCTGCAAATCCTGGGGTACAAAACGGACATCCCGGCGCTGATTCGCTATTACGAATGGCAGCTGCCCCTGATCCACGGCAATACCGGCACCTCCTTCTGGGGGCCTGCTGTGTGCTTCCGGAAATGGGGCTTCCCGGTGAAGACCGTCGTGGATGTCCGCCGCTTTGACGAAGCGGCCAAAAACGCGGACGCCTGCATCCTGTTCTACCACTGGCGGAGCAAGTGCCGCCTGGGCGCCCATTTCGCAGCGCTGCACCACACGGAGAAGGGATTCGTCGGCTACAACACCTACCGCAACTCCACCGGCGCGGACAATTACGGCGGCAGCCTTGCGGAGTTCCTCCGCAAACGCAAGTATTTTGGCGCCGTCCTGCTGGCCATCAACCGAAAATGAGCAGAAGCACCTGGGCAAAACGTAGAAAAAACCGGCGAAAATTTGTGAACATTTCACAGTTCACCCCGAACGTCCCATGGGACTTCCCTTTTCCCGGAAATCCGCCGCTTGCATTCGGCGGGAAAGTGTGATATCCTTATCAAAAGGAGATGAGCCGAATGACTGTCCGGGAATCGGGTGAAATGTATCTTGAGGCCATACTGGTGCTGGCGAAGAAAAGCGGGTATGTCCGCTCCATTGACGTCAGCGAATATCTGGGATATTCCAAGCCCAGCGTTTCCCGCGCAATGGGCATTCTCCGGGAGGGCGGGTATATCCTGGTGGAAAAAGACGGCGCCATCACGCTGACGGATTCCGGGAAAAAGCTGGCGGAGACGATCTATGAGCGCCACACGGTGCTCTCGGATCTTCTGATCCGTCTGGGCGTGGACGAAAAGACCGCCACCGACGACGCGTGCCGGATCGAGCACGTCATCAGCGACGAGTCCTTCCAGGCCATCAAGCAGTACTATTACCAGCACAAAAAGTAAAAAATTCAGGCGGCGCTTTCAGGCGCCGCCTTCGTTTTCGTGGGTTGCCGTATCAGCCCAACAACGACTCGATCTCTGCCTTCGGCATGTAGCCGATGGCCTTGTTCATGACCTTGCCGTGTTCCACGACCACCAGCGTGGGGATGCTGGCAACGCCGAATTCCATGGCAAGCTCCACTTCCTCGTCCACGTTGATCTTGCCCACGGCAATGTCCTCCCGCTCCTGGGCGATCTCCTCCACAATGGGGCCGACCATCCGGCACGGGCCGCACCAGGGCGCCCAGAAATCCAGCAGCACGGGCTTATCGCTGTTTTTCACCAGCTCGTCGTAATTGGCCTTCGTAATGTGCATGACGGACATAACAATTCCTCCTTGGTATTTTTCTGTGTCTATAGTATACCCTAATTTCGGAAAAAGCGCAAGGGAAAACGCATTTTGCGTCGAATGGGCAGAAATTTTCAAACGGGTCGCAATTTGACATTTTGCCGCCCATCTGCTATGATACCCTGAAAAAAAGGAGGACACCGATTATGAGCAAATGGGAATCCTGCGGCGGATGCAGCGGGGGCTGCGGCGGCTGCTCCGGGTGCGGCCTGGAGCTGGAGCTTACGGAAGAAGAGATTGGCTTTCTGCGGCGGTTGGGCGAGTGCGCCTTTTTGCCGGTGATCCGGGAAGCGGAAGCGCCGGTTTTCCCGGAGGAGCCGGGAAAAGAGCTTCTGCTGCAATGCCTGGAGAAAAAGGGTCTCATCTCCCTGGACTATGACAAGCCCCTGAAGGATTACCATACCCCCGCCTACGACGCCAGCCCCGTCCGGGGCAGCATGGCGCTGACCAAGCGGGGACAGGACGTTCTGGAGCTGATGGAATATCAGGGCGTCCGCAGCTGACCGTCCGGCGGCGTTTGCCAGAAAAAAGAGACATAGAGAAGTGTTATTTATGAACAACAATGAATACCGCATAGGCGTCAACCGGGGACTGCCTGTGGGGATGGGATATTTTTCGGTGAGCTTCGGCTTCGGCGCCATGGCCGTGTCCCAGGGCGTAAAAACGCTGGACGCGGTGCTGATTTCCGCCACGAACCTGACCAGCGCGGGGCAGTTCGCGGGGCTGACCCTCATCGTCGCCGCCGCCACATTGTGGGAAATGGTGCTGACCCAGCTGGTCATCAACAGCCGCTACGCCCTGATGAGCCTGGCGCTGAGCCAGCGGATGGGGGAAAAAATCGGTCTGCTGCCCCGGCTGCTGATCGCGTTTTTCAATACGGACGAAATTTTCGCCCTGGCCATGGCGCGGGAAGCGCCCCTGACGGTGCCGTTCCTGCTGGGGCTGGGGACGCTGCCCTTTATCGGCTGGACGCTGGGGACGCTGTGCGGCGCGCTGGCCGGGTCGATTTTGCCGCTCTCCATCCGGACGGCGCTGGGGGTCATGCTCTACGGCATGTTCGTCGCCATCGTGGTACCCCCCGCGAAGAAGAACCGGGATGTTTTCGTGGCGGTGGTGCTGGCGCTGATTTTCAGCAGCCTGTTTTCCTGGACGCCCGGGCTGAAAACCGTTTCCCCGGGACTGTCCATTGTGGTCTGCACCGTGGCGGCCGCCGCCATCTGCGCCGGGCTGTTCCCGGTGAAGGAAGAGAGGGAAGCGGCATGAACATGTATCTGTACATCCTCGCCATGGCGCTGACGACCTATCTTATCCGCGTCCTGCCCATGACGATTTTCCGCAAGCCCATCAAGAGCCGCTTCCTGCGCTCGTTTTTGTACTACGTTCCCTATTGCTGCCTGACGGCCATGACGTTTCCCTCCATCCTCAGCAGCACCGCCTCGATCTTGAGCGGCGCGGCGGCGCTGGCGGTGGCGGTGGTTCTGGCCTACCGGGGCAAGAGCCTGATCGTGGTCGCCTTAAGCAGCAGCGCCGCGGTGCTGATTGTGGAATGGGCGATGACCCATTTGTAAAATAACTGTGTATTCCTCCGCTTCGCCTTGACGAGCGGGGGAATCCTTGCTATAATGCGCCGTGAAGAGGGAGTAGTCGGCGCGCAGCGCGGGACTGAATCGACATACTGGGGAAACCCCGGTTCAGCCTGAAATGACGAGACTTTTGCAGGCCGGCACAGTCTCTTCGCGTCTTCTGTGCTGCCCTGTATTCGGTACGGAGGATTTTTTATGGGAATCGGAGAACTATTCTTGCTGGCGGTGGGGCTGAGTATGGACGCCTTCGCGGTATCCGTATGCAAGGGTCTTGCCATGAAAAAGGCAACGCTGAAGGCGGAAGCGACCTGCGGCCTCTGGTTCGGCGGCTTTCAGGCACTGATGCCCACCGTCGGCTTTTTCCTGGGCGCGCTGTTTGCGGACGCCATTGAGGCCTTTGACCATTGGGTCGCATTTGCCCTGCTGGCCATCATCGGCATCAATATGCTGAAGGAAGCCCTGGAAAAGAAGGACGAATCCGGCGACGACCCGGAAAAGGACGCCGACCTGTCCGTCAAGACCATGTTTCTCATGGCCGTGGCGACTTCCATAGACGCGCTGGCCGTCGGCATTTCCCTTGCCATGGTCGGCAGCGTGAACATCTGGCTGGCGGCGGCGTTTATCGGCATCTGCACCTGCCTGCTGTCCGCTCTGGGCGTGAAGATCGGCAACGTGTTCGGCAGCCGGTATGAGAAAAAGGCCGAGTTTGCCGGCGGCGTTATTCTGATCCTGCTGGGTGTGAAAATCCTGCTGGAGCATCTGGGGGTTCTGACATGAAGCGCACAAAACGCCGCATGACGGTGTGTACGGTGCTGCTTATCTGCAATCTGGTTTTCATCTGGGGCAATTCCCTGCTCCCGGCGGAAGTCTCCGGGCAGATCAGCGGCACGCTGAAGGCGCTGCTGGACGGCGTGTTCACCCCCGGCGAAGCGGTTCCCTCCGGCGGCGACGGCCTGCTGCGAAAGTGCGCCCATTTTGCCGAATTCGGCGCGCTGGGACTGCTGCTTGGGTGGCTGTTCGGGATGCTGGGGAAAAAGCGGCTTCCGGCGTTCGCCCTGAGCGTGGCCGCTGCCTGCATCGACGAGACCATCCAGGTCTTCGTCCCCGGCCGCAGCCCCGGTATCCGGGACGTGTGCATTGACAGCTGCGGCGCGGCCGCCGGTATGCTCCTGCTGTTTTTGGGGCATGCTTATTGGAAGAGACGATTTACCCGAAAAAATTCAGGAGGAAATGAAACATGAAAAAAGTTTTAACTGCAATTCTGGCGGCAGCCATGGCGCTGTCCCTGCTTTCCGGCTGTGCCGGAGCCAAGCCCGCGGAAACCACCTCCCCCGATCAGGTGGAGGGAACCGTGGAGGAGCTGCTGAACGAAATCGTTGCCGAGCAGCCGGTGGAGTTCGACGGCGGCGTCGAGACCATCGACCTCACCGACACCAGCGAGGAAGGGCAGTGGGCCATCAAGAGCAGCACCGGTCTGGATAACGCCGGCGTACTGACGGAGGCTGCGGTGTTCGAGCCGATGATCGGCTCCATCGCCTTTTCCATGGTCATGGTGCGGGTCGCCCCGGGGGAGGATATCAAGTCCGTCGCCGAAGCCATGAAGTCCGGCATCAACCCCCGCAAGTGGGTCTGTGTGGAAGCGGACGACATGCTGGTCACCGGATATCGCGACGTGGTGATGCTCATTATGCTGGACACCAGCTACGACCTCACCGCCCAGTCCTTTGTGGACGCCTTCGGCAAGGTCGTCGGCGAACCCGAATTTGTGATTTAAGGTTTCCAAAATGGCAGCGATGGAATCGCTGCCATTTTTATAAGAGTTCTCAGGAGCGAACACGCCTATGGTTTTTTCAAGCATTCCCTTCCTATATTATTTCCTCCCGGCGGTGCTGGCGGTGTATTTTCTCACGCCCCGGAAGGGGAAAAACGCCGTTCTGCTCCTTGCCAGCCTGATTTTTTACGGCTGGGGGGAGCTGCGGCTGCTGCCCCTGATGGTGTTCACCATCCTGCTGTGCTATGTCTGCGGCCTGGGCATTGAACGCTCCCGGAACCGGAAAAAGCTTTGGCTGCTGGCGTCCATCGTCATCAGCGTGGGGCTGCTGGGTGTTTTCAAATACGCGGACTTCTTCATCGGCAGTCTGAACGCCGTCACCGGCCTGAAAATTCCCCTGCTTCATCTGGCGCTGCCCGTCGGCATCAGCTTTTACACCTTCCAGTGCCTGAGCTACACCATCGACGTCTACCGCGGCAGCGTCCCGGCGCAGAAAAGCCTTATCAACTTCGGCGCGTATGTCGCCCTGTTTCCCCAGCTGATTGCGGGACCCATCGTCCGCTATGCGGACATCGCCCGGGAGCTGGAGCACCGGGAGCACAGCTGGGACAACGCGGCGGCGGGACTGCGGCGGTTTCTGGTGGGGCTGGGGAAGAAGGTTATTCTCGCGGACAATTTTGCCCTGCTGATCCGGCTGTTCCGACAGAGCGGCGAAAAATCCGTCCTGTTTTACTGGATGTACGCCGTGGCCTTCACCCTGAACATTTACTTCGATTTTTCCGGCTATTCCGACATGGCCATCGGTCTTGGGCGGGTGTTGGGGTTCCATTTTGTCGAGAATTTCAACTACCCCTACCTCTCGGGAAGCGTCACGGAGTTCTGGCGGCGGTGGCATATCAGCCTTGGCAGCTGGTTCCGGGACTATGTATATATCCCCATGGGCGGCAGCCGGGTCAGCCGCTGGCGGTGGGTTCTGAACATCCTCACCGTGTGGATGCTTACGGGGCTGTGGCACGGCGCGGCGTGGAATTTCGTGCTGTGGGGGCTGCTGTTTGCCGCGCTGCTGCTGGCGGAAAAGTGGATTCCCGTCCTGCAAAGGCTACCGGGCGTCCTGCGCCATGGCTATGTGCTGCTGGCGGTAATCCTCAGCTTTGTGCTGTTCAACGCGGACAGTCTTGCCCAGGCGGGGCAGGACTTTGCCGGACTGTTCGGCCTCGGCAGCCTGAGCCTGACCTCCGCCGAAGCGCTGTACTACCTGAAAAGCTATGCCGTCCTGTTCGTGCTGGGCATTCTCGGCTCCACGCCGGTGGTGAAAAACGCGGCGCGGCGCATTGACGGAACGAAGGCGGGCGTCGTGCTGGAGGCCGCGGCAATGCTGGCGCTGCTGATCGTCTGCACGGCCTATCTGGTGGACGGCTCCTTCAGCCCGTTCCTGTATTTCCGGTTTTAAGGGGGCGAAGGTATGAAGAATCGAATTTGCGCAATCATTGTTGCGGCCGTCTGGGCGGTGCTGGCTGCGTGGGCATGGCTGGCGCCCAGCCGGGACATTTCCGTCGCGGAGCGCCGCCAGCTGGCGCAGAAGCCCGCCATTCAGGGGAAAAAACTGCTGGACGGCAGCTTCATGACGGATTTTGAGGACGCCAGTCTGGATCAGTTCCCCCTGCGGGATACTTTCCGCGAGGCGAAATCCCTGTTCCACCGCTTCGTCCTGCGGCAAAGCGACAAAAGCGGCATTTATATCTCCCAAGGCTATGCCGCGGCACAGGAATATCCCCTGAGCGAAGCCTCGGTCAACCACGCGCTGGAGCGGTTCAGTAGCGTATACGAAACCTATCTTTCCTCCACCGATTCCAAAATTTACCTTGCCATCGTCCCGGACAAGGGCTTCTATCTGGCACAGTCCGCCGGGCAGCTGTCCCTGGACTATGACCGGCTCTTTGCCATGGTGGAGGGCGGAATGCCCTGGGCGTCTCCCATCCGCCTGACGGACAGCCTGTCCATTCAGGACTATTACCGCACCGATACCCATTGGCGGCAGGAACGTCTGCTCCCGGCGGCGCAGACGCTGTGTCAGGCACTGGGGGTGTCGTCTCCCCGGCAGGAGGATTACACCGTCACCCCGGTGGACAAGCCCTTCTACGGCGTGTACTACGGTCAGGCAGCGCTGCCCATGCAGCCGGATACCCTGTACCTGCTGAAAAGCGCGCTTCTGGACGATTGCCGGGTATACGACTACGAAACGGGGAAGACCGCCGCCGTCTACGACATGACCAAGCTAGACAGCAAAGACCTGTACGACGTGTATCTTTCCGGTGCCCGGAGTCTGCTGACCATCGAAAACCCCAACGCGGCCACTGACCGGGAGCTGATTGTATTCCGGGATTCCTTCGGAAGCAGCATGGTTCCGCTGCTGGTAAACGACTACGCCAAGGTGACGCTGGTAGACCTTCGGTACATCCGAAGCGACTATCTGGGCAGGTTCCTGGACTTCCACGGCCAGGACGTGCTGTTTCTCTACAGCACGCTGCTGCTGAACAACAGCTCGGCAATCAAATAAGCATCAAGGGCGCTCCGATGAAAGCGGAGCGCCCTTGATGCAAAAAAAGTCCACTGTAATCTCACGACTACAGTGGACCTGGCAGAGGATGAGGGATTCGAACCCCCGCAAACGGAGTCAGAGTCCGGTGTGCTACCGTTACACAAATCCTCTATAGAATACCTGGTGGAGACAACAGGACTCGAACCTGTGACCTCATGCGTGTGAAGCATGCGCTCTAACCAGCTGAGCTATGCCTCCATACCGAAGCAGGAATTATTATACCACGTTTTTCCGGAAAGTCAACCACTTTTTCGGAATTTCCTTTTTTCTTTTTGCGCCCCACCTTGAAAAAGGTGGGGCGCGGAAAAGCTACCTGTATGGCTGCACGTATCGTTCATGGCTCAGGCTTTGCGGCCGCGCGTGGGCGCCGGAGACAAGGCCGAGCATGGCGTAGATCGAAACCACCGAGGAGCCGCCGTAGCTGATCAGCGGGAGGGTCAGGCCGATAACGGGCATAACGCCGATGCACATGCCGGTGTTGATCATCACCTGGAACATCAGTGCGGACGCGGCGCCGTAGCATACCAGACGGCGCATATAGTCCTGGCAGTGCATACCCACATAGATGCACCGGGCGATGATGGCCATTTCCATAATCATGATCGCAAGGCACCCCACGAAGCCCAGCTCCTCGCCCATGGACGAGAAAATATAGTCCGTGTGCTGGGCGAACAGGCTGCCGCTCTGGGTACGGTTGCCGTTGAACAGCCCCTGCCCCGTCAGGCCGCCGCCGGTGAGGGAACGCAGGTTCATCATGGAGTGATAGCGCTCGTTGATGCCCATGGGGTCGATGGTGTCGTCAACCAGAATCAGAAACCGGTTCTGCTGGTATTCGCCCAGGAACTGCCACAGGATCGGGAACGCCGCCACGATCAGGCCGATGGCCAGGACGAACCACCACAGGCTGACGCCGCCGCCGAAGGCCATGCCGATGAAGATAAACACGAAGATCAGGGAAACGCCCGCGTCGCCGGACAGCACCATGTTCAGTCCCACCAGCAGTCCCAGGTGAAGGCACATGTGTATGACGGACGGCAGACCGGATATCCGGTTCTGGTGCGCCGACATGACCGACGCCATAATAACGACATAGGTGATCTTGCAGATCTCGGCGGGCTGAACGCTGATGAAGCCCAGGTCGATCCAGCTTCGGTTGCCGGAGTCGTGGTCGGTTCCCAGAGGGCTTATCAGCATGAGAAGCAGCGCGCAGTTGAAAGCCACCATCACCATCCGGTGTTCCGAAAGAAAGTCCAGATCGACGGAGGACACCAGCGCGTACATCATGACGCCCAGACCGGTAGCCGCCAGCTGAATGATAATATATTTGAGATTGCCGCCAAACTTGTCGGCGGAAGTGGCGCTGGCAATGAAAACGCAGCCAAAGCCGGATACGATCAGGCACAAAACCAGCAGAAATATGTCGCCTTTTTTCCAAAAATCCTTTAATTCATCAAAAAACCGGCTCAAATAACCGCCTCCTTCCCATTACGGCTTTTCATTATACCATTCTTCCGGGGAAAAGTAAATAGACGAAATGTGAACGTTGCCTTTCACATTGTCCGGGGCATTTCCGTCCGCCGGGGGCGGGCAGGGGATAGCGGCGCGGTAATACTATTTCTTCATAAAATGGTTTCATCATTTTATTTAAGCCGTTTCACGGCAGACCGCCTGGGCGGCGGTAAGAAATGTATTGACTTCGTTTTTTAGCGGCAGTGGCCGCTGGCCGCAATCCTGCGGCCTAATAAAACGCTTTTAAGCGTTTTATTAAAAACTCATATAAAACATAGAACCCAGGAAAAATATTCATCCGGTTTTCATCCGGTTTTACTTGACAAAATGGGAAAATGGTATTATTCTAAGTGGGAATCTGCAAGAATTGGAAACGTTTCAATTTTCCGAAACTGCCGTTTTTCCGCCGCCGCAGAGGTGTCTTCCCCCGGAGTTCCTCCGGAGAACCCACGCTCAGACGGATACCGGCAAAAAGTTTCCTGTTTGCCGTTTTCGGGGCGGTTTCAACTGGACATGCTGATCGGAATATGATATACTATCAAAAGTCTGTCTGGAAGGAACCGTATCAATAAGCCATGGCGGCGCGCCCGCTTTAAGAATGGAGAGCTAACATGAACAACAACTGTCTGAACATCCTGAAATGGACGGAGGCACAGCTCAAGTACACCTACGACGTTTCTTTGCAGGAGGCCACCCCTCAGGAGCTGCATGAAGCGCTGGGTCAGGCTGTTATGATGGCCATTTCCGACGATTGGAGCCATTCCAAGAAGACCCGTATGCCCAATCGCAAGGCCTACTACATCTCCGCCGAGTACCTGATCGGCCGTCTGGTGTATTCCAACCTGTTCAACCTGGGCATTCTGGACGAGATGAAGGAGCTGTTTGCCGAGCACGGGGTTGACCTGGCGGTTCTCGAGGACATCGAGGACGACGCTCTGGGCAACGGCGGCCTTGGCCGTCTGGCGGCCTGCTTCCTGGACAGCGCCGCTTCCACGGACATTCCCCTGTCCGGTTACGGCCTGCGCTACAAGTTCGGCCTGTTCAAGCAGAGCTTTGACGCCGACGGCAGCCAGGTGGAGAACGCCGACGACTGGACGAAGTTCGGCGATCCCTGGTCCTTCCGCCGCTATAACCACACCGTGAAGGTCAAATTCCCCGATCATACCGTTCTGGCCGTTCCCTACGACGTTCCCGTCATCGGCTATGGCACCGAGAACGTGGGCACGCTGCGCCTGTGGCAGTGCGAGGCCGAGGAGGAACTGGACTTCAACGCCTTCAACAATCAGGACTACCTGCGGGCTTTGGAAGCCAAGAACAAGGCCGAGGACATCACCCGGGTCCTGTACCCCAACGACTCCACCTGGGAGGGTAAGCGCCTGCGCATCAAGCAGCAGTATGTGCTGTCCTCTGCGTCCCTGCAGGATATGCTGCGCACCTTCAAAATTGCCCACGGCGATGATCTGAGCCGCTTTGCCGAGTTCTACGCGGTGCAGCTCAACGACACCCATCCCGCCATGTCCATCCCCGAGCTGATCCGTCTGCTGATGCTGGAGGGCATGAGCTTTGACGACGCCTTCAACGTCGCCCAGAAGACCTTCTCCTACACCAACCACACCGTCATGGGCGAAGCGCTGGAAAAGTGGCCGCTGGATCTGATGCGCAGCGTGGTTCCCGAGATCGTGGACATCATCTGCCGCATTGACCAGAAGCTCAAGTGGGAGCATCCGGGTCTGTTCATCGTGAAGGACAACACCGCCCACATGGCGAACCTGTCCATTTACGTCGGCTCCTATATCAACGGCGTGGCGGAGATCCACACCCAGATTCTGAAGGACGACTGCTTCAAGGACTGGTACTACGCCTTCCCCGAGCGGTTCCAGAATAAGACCAACGGCATCACCCCCCGCCGCTGGCTGGGTCTGTGCAACCCCGAGCTGACCGCCATGCTGCGGGAAAAGGTGGGCGGCGACTTCCTGAAAAACCTCGACCTCATCGGCGAACTGAAAAATCAGATCTACGACGAGACCATCGTGGAATTCAACGATATCAAGCACCTGAAGAAGGAGCAGCTGTGCGCCGTCATCGCCAAGCACGAGGGCGTGACGCTGAACCCCGACTTCATCTTCGACGTGCAGGTCAAGCGTCTGCACGAGTACAAGCGCCAGCTGATGAACATTCTGTCCATCGTGGACATCTACTTCCGGCTGAAGGAAGGCCGCCTGCCGGACTTCCATCCCACGGTTTACCTCTTCGGCGCCAAGTCCGCCCCCGGCTACGCCCGGGCAAAGGCCATCATCCGCTATATCAACCGGGTCGCGAAGCTGATCAACAGCGATCCTGCCGTGGCGGATAAGCTGAAGGTGGTATTCGTTCAGAACTACAACTGCTCCTACGCCGAGCATATCATCCCCGCCGCCGATATTTCCGAGCAGATTTCCCCTGCCGGCACGGAGGCTTCCGGCACCGGCAACATGAAGCTGATGCTCAACGGCGCGGTGACTCTGGGTACGCTGGACGGCGCCAATGTGGAGATCGCCCAGGAGGCCGGCCGGGAGAACGAGTATATCTTCGGCCACACCGTGGATGAGATCAATGCCGTGAAGCCCACCTACCACGCCAGGGATATTTTCGGCTCCAACGCCGACCTGCGCCGCGCCATCAATACGTTGGTGGACGGCACCGTCCCCACGGACGACGCCCAGAAAGAGCTGTTCCATTCTCTGCTGGACGGCACCGACTGGCATCAGGCCGACCATTACTTCCTGCTGCTGGACTACGCTTCCTACTTTGACACCAAGCTCCAGGCCAACCGGGACTATGCCGACCGCATTGCCTTCGGCCGCAAGTGCCTGATGAACGTGGCCTCCGCCGCCAAGTTCTCCTCCGACCGCACCATCCGTCAGTACGCCGAGGAGATCTGGCACATCAAGCCCACCGAGTATTAAACCCCAAAACACGCCCGATTCTGCAAGGAGTCGGGCGTGTTTGTGTATCCGAAAATGTCAGAACCTTGCGCTGGGCGGCGAATTGTGGTATAGTATGGTCAAAGAACCCCACCGGTTTTTCCGGGGCGTCACGTCAATCTTGGAGGTGCAGACATGAAAGTTCAATTCATCGGTGCGACCCATGAAGTCACCGGCAGCTGTACGCTGCTGGAGGTAAGCGGCCGGTACTATCTGGTGGACTGCGGCATGGAGCAGGGGGAGGACATTTTTCAGAACGTCCCGCTGCCCGTTCCGGCGAATGCCATTGAAGCGGTGTTCCTGACCCACGCCCATATCGACCATTCCGGTATGCTCCCCAAGCTGTGCAAGGACGGTTTCCGGGGGCAGATCTACGCCACGGAGGCCACCTGCAATCTTTGCCGCATCATGCTCATGGACTCGGCGCACATTCAGGAGTCGGAAGCCCAGTGGCGCACCCGCAAGGCCGAGCGTGCCGGGGAACGGGCCGTGGAGCCGGTGTACGACACCAACGACGCGGCGGCAGCCATCCGCCTTCTGCGCCCCTGCCAATATAACGCCGCCGTTCAGGCTGCGGAGGGCATCATCATCCGCATGACGGACATCGGCCACCTGCTGGGTTCCGCCGCCATCGAAATGTGGCTGACGGAGGGAAAGCAGACCCGGAAGATCGTGTTCAGCGGCGACGTGGGCAATGTCAATCAGCCTTTGCTCCGGAACCCCCAGCCCGTGGCGGAGACGGAATACCTGGTCATCGAGTCCACCTACGGCGACCGCCTGCACCCCAAGGAGCGGGGCGACGTGGTGGGCGAGCTGGCCGCCTGCATCCAGCGGGCGCTGGACCGGGGCGGCAATCTGGTCATCCCCGCCTTCGCCGTGGGGCGGACGCAGGAAATGCTCTATGCCATCCGGGAGATCAAGCAGCGGGGGCTGGTGACGGGACACGACCGTTTTCCGGTGTACGTGGACTCTCCCCTGGCCGTGGAGGCGACGGGAATTTTCCTGCAATGCGACCCCGCGGATTTTGACGACGAGACCCGGGCCATTCTGAAACAGGGCGTCAACCCCATCTGGTTTGACGGATTGAAGCTGGCCGTTTCCTCCGACGAATCCAAGCTCATCAATACCGACCCCCAGCCCAAGGTCATTCTCTCCGCCAGCGGCATGTGCGAGGCGGGCAGAATCCGCCACCACCTGAAGCACAACCTTTGGCGCAGGGAAAACATCATCCTGTTCGTAGGCTATCAGGCGGAGGGGTCTCTCGGCTGGAAGCTGGAAAACGGGGCGAAGTCCGTAAAGCTCTTCGGCGAGGATATCGCGGTGAGTGCGGAGATCGCCATGCTTCACGGAACCTCCGGCCATGCGGACAAAGAGGGACTGCTTGCCTGGCTGGCAGGCTTCCGGGAAAAGCCCAAAATGGTGTTCGTGAACCACGGCGACGACAGCAGCTGCAAAGCCTTCTGCGCGACCCTGAAATCCATGGGCTACCACGCCGACGCGCCCTACAGCGGCACGGAGTACGACCTGATCACCGGCAAGCTCACCACCTACACCGAGGGCGTGAAGATCGACCGGGCGGCCGTCTTCAAGGGTACCCAGCGGGCGAAGCAGATTTACGAGGACATGGTCGCGGCAGCGGAAGCGCTCCTTGCGCTGGTCAAGACCCGCCGTGGAAATACCAACAAGGACAACGCCAAGCTCACGGGGCAAATCATCAGTCTGATCGAAAAGTGGAAGAAATAACGCAGCGCCCGGCAGGAAAAAACCTCCTGTCGGGCGCTTTTTCGTACTTATTTCAGGCTGTATTTCACCGCATACGCCTTATACTCGTCGTCAAAATTCTCATTCTCCATCCGGGCGGAGCGGATGGCCTCGTGGGTGTTCATGTTGTGATGGTGCAGGTCAATGATGCACCCGGCAATGTTGGAGCAGTGGTCGCCCACCCGTTCCAGCGCGGTCAGCAGATCCGACCAGACAAAACCGGATTCAATACTGCAGCTGCCCTGCTGCATCCGCAGAATGTGGTGGATGCGCATTTTTTCCTTCAGATCGTCAATGACCTGCTCCAAAGGCTCCACCCGGTAGGCCTTTTCCAGATCGTCGTCCCGGAACGCCCGGAAGGTCATGTCCACGATCTCCTCCACAGCCCGCAGCAGAACGTTCAGCTCATGACGGGCGGCGTCGGAAAGGGACAGGTTCTTGCCTTTCAGCTCCTCGGCGGACTCCACCAGATTCAGAGCGTGGTCTCCGATGCGCTCAAAATCGCTGAGGGCTTTGAGGAGCATGGCGGCTTCGCTGCTGTCGCTTTCGCTGATCTTCAGGGCGCTGAGCTTGACGAGATACGTGCCGAGGATGTCCTCATAATGATCGGTCTTGCTCTCCCCTTCCCGCACGGCCTGGGCAAGCTCCGGCGTGTAGTTCTGGAGGGCAGCGGCGGCGCTCCGCAGGGTTTCGGCGGCCACGTCCGCCATTTCATTGGTGACCACACGGCACCGCTCCAAGGCAATGGAGGGGGTGGTCAGCAGGCGTTCGTCCAGCTCGCAGACCGCCTCCGGCTGCTTCCCGTCGGGGACGATTCTGCACACCAGCTTTTCCAGCAGCCCGGCGGCGGGCAGCATCAGGGTGGTGCAGATGACGTTGAACACCGTGTGGCAGATGGCGATGCCCAGATAGGAAGCGCTTTCCCCCAGAATGGCCGGGGAGAACAGAGCGTCCGCCAGCACAAAGAGGGTCAGGCACACAGCGGTGCCGATGATGTTGAACATCAGATGCACCACCGCAGCCCGCCGGGCGTTCTTGGTGGTACCCACGCTGGACAGCAGCGCGGTGACACAGGTGCCGATGTTCTGACCCATGATAATGGGAATGGCGGCGGCGTAGGTCACGGAGCCGGTGGAGGACAGCGCCTGCAAAATGCCCACGGAGGCCGACGAGGACTGGATGATTCCGGTGAGCACCGCGCCCACAAGAACGCCCAGAATGGGGTCCGTGAACATCAGGAACATCTTCTGAAATTCCGGCACGTTTTTGAGACCGCTGACCGCGCCGGACATGGTCTCCATGCCGAACATCAATGTGGCAAAGCCCAGGAAGATCATGCCGGTGTCCTTCTTCTTGCCGTCCTTCATGAACATGTAGTACACAATGCCCACCAGCGCAAGAATGGGGGTAAAGGAGCTGGGCTTCAGCAGCCGGACGAAGACGTTCCCGCTTTCAATGCCGCTGAGGCTCAGAATCCAGGCGGTGACGGTGGTTCCAACGTTCGCGCCCATAATGACGTTAATGGCCTGCCCCAGGGTCAGCAGCCCGGAGTTGACGAAGCCCACCACCATGACCGTGGTGGCGGAGGAGGACTGAATGACGCCCGTGACGGCAAGACCCGTCAGAAAGCCCAGCATCCGGTTGGTGGTGAGCTTCCCCAGAAGCACCCGCAATGAGGAACCCGCCCGCCGTTCCAGCGCGTCTCCCATCAGGTTCATGCCGAACAGAAACAGGCACAGCCCGCCGATCATGGTCAGAACGTTGAAAATATCCATGGATTTCGACCTCTCTTTTGGGGAAACTCCGAACAAATCGCCTTCGGCTGAGCAGCGGATCTTTTTCCCCGGCCGTGCGGTTTAGAAAGTGGGAAATACACAAAGGATTCCTCCACTTTCCAAACCTTCGTCCGAGAAAAAATCTCTCGCTGCCAGCTCTCGTCGATTTGTTCAGAGCTTCCCCCTTTTGATACTTCAATTTTATCAGCGCAAGGTCAAATCCATTATCAGGAAAATGTAAAATCTGGGTAAATCCGACAGAAAATTGGAAGGGGCAGCGCCCCTCCCTTCGTTCTACTTTTTCTCCATGGGAAACCGCACCGTGACGATCGTCCCCTTGCCGACGGTGCTGTCCAATTCAATCGCCGCGCCCAGGATCAGCGCCGCGTGCTTGACGATGGACAGGCCCAGGCCAGTGCCGCCGATCTCCTTGGAGTGGCTCTTGTCCACCCGGTAAAACCGCTCGAATACCCGCTCCTGATGCTCCGGGCTGATGCCAATACCGGTGTCCGTCACCGTCAGAACGGCCTGATTTTTTTCCTGTGCAAGCCGCACAATGACCAGCCCGCCGTCTTTGTTGTACTTGACGGCGTTGTCCATGAGGTTGAACACGATTCCGGAAACAAGCTGAGGAATCCCCTGAATCACGGTTTTCGCCCCCTCCAGCCGGATGCTGACGTTTTTCAGCTCCGCCGGGGCGGTCAGCTCCTGCATGGCGGCTTTCGCCGTTTCGTACAGGTCGATGGGCGCCCACTGCATGTCCGCCGCGCCTTCGTCCAGCCGGGACAGGCGCAGGGTGTCCTCCACCAGATCGATCATGCGCTGCGCCTCGCTGTAGATTTTCTCCCCAAAGTGCTGGGTGTCCTCCGGGGGAACCAGCCCGTCCTTCATCAGCTCGGCGTAGCCGGAAATGGCGTGAAGCGGGGTTTTCAGCTCATGGGAGACGTTGGCGGTGAATTCCCGGCGAAGGGCTTCCGCCTTCCGCTTCTGGGTCACGTCAAACAGCAGCAGCACCACGCCGGAAACCGCTCCGTCGGATTTGACCGGGCTGGCGGCGGCGAGATATTCTCCGCCGGTCAGAGCCACGTTTTCCTCCGCCTTTTCCCCGGTGAGAGCTTTCTCCACCAGGGCGGAAATGGCCGCGTTCCGGTTGGCAACGCCAAAGTCTGCCCCTAAGCAGTTGGGGGTGATTTCCAGCAGCCGCGTGGCGGCGGGGTTGATGCTCAGCACCGTGCCGCTGCTGTTTATCAGCACCAGACCCTCGCTTAAGGAGCGGGTGACGGCGTTGAATTCCTTCTGCTTCTGCCGCAGCTCCTGGGACTGCGCCCGGAGCTGAACCTGCTGGGAGTCCAGCCGCCGCAGAAGAGGCTGAATTTCGACGTATTCCCGGTTGGACAGGGGGTCGTCCAGATTCAGCTCGTTCAGCGGCGCGACAATATTTTTCGTCAGCTGCCCGGCAAGAAGCGCCGACAGGGCGACGGCAATGCCGATGACCAGAAGGATCGGCTTTACCACCCCCAGCACCAGATGGGGTACCGTGTTCTGTGCCGCGGAAAGCCTGAGCACCGTGCCGTCGCTTAACCGCTGCGCGGTATAGATATACCGCTCCATCAATGTGTCGGAATAGCGGAAGCTGGTGCCGGAGCCGGTGGCCAGCGCGGCCTTCACTTCTTCGCGCGCTAGGTGATTCTCCATCACGCCGGAATCGGAGCGGCTGTCATAAAGCACCGTGCCGTCGGCGGCGATCCAGGTGATGCGGCGGTCGGCGGTGTCCAGGCCGTCAAAATAGGAGATCCCTTCCCTTTCCAGGGCGTGGGCGGCCAGCGCCGTTTGCAGCCGCAGCTGCTCTGCCTGAACGTCGGAGAAGTAGGTGTACAGCGCCCCCAGAATCAGTGCCAGCGTGGCCAGCAGCACCGCCAGGGACGCCAGAAAAATCGAGCGAAAAACCCGCTTCGTCATGGCCTACGCCTCCATCCGATAGCCAACGCCCCGGACGGTGCGGATGTATTCGCCGCACTGCCCCAGCTTCGTGCGCAGGGTGCCGATGTGTACGTCCACCGTCCGGGTCTCGCCCACGTAGTCCGTGCTCCAGATCCGCTCCAGCAGCTGATCCCGGGTAAAGACCCGGCCGGGATGCTCCAGAAAGAGCTTTAATAGCTCAAATTCCTTCAGCGTCAGCTCCACCCGGGTGTCCCCGGCGTAGACCGTATGGGATGCGGAATCCATCCGCAGATTCCCCATTTGCAGCAGCCCGGGGGCGGCCGCGGGAGCCGTCCGGCGCAGAACCGCCCGGATGCGGGACACCATCTCCATCATGCCGAAGGGCTTGGCCAGATAATCGTCCGCGCCCAAGTCCAGCCCCACCACTTTATCGTACTCCGTTCCCCGGGCGGACGCGATGATGACCGGGATGCGGGCGGTGGCGGGATTGCTCCGGAGGGCTTTGAGAATTTCGATGCCGTCCATCCCGGGCAGCATAATATCCAGCATAATCAACTGGGGCTGGGCATGACTCAGGGCGTCGAACAGTCCCACGCTGTCCCGAAAGCCCTCCGCCTCGAAGCCGGACGCCCGCAGGGCATACAGCATCAGCTCCCGGATGCTGTCGTCATCCTCTACGCAGTAAATCACTCGGATTCCCCCAATACTTATACGAGTTTTTAATAAAACGCTGAAAAGCGTTTTATTCGGCCGCAGGATTGCGGCCAGCGGCCACTGCCGCTAAAAAACGAAGTCAATACATTTCTTACCGCCGCCCAGGCGGTCTGCCGTGAAACGGCTTTCATAAAATGATGAAATCATTTTATGAAGAAATCGTATTATTCTATCTCACTATTGATGGTACGATAAAACCGTAAGAATTACAATAAGCACTTTGTAAAATCTATGTAAAGTGGGGCAATTTACCCCCAAAAGCAAAATCTCCGGGGCGGAAATCCGCCCCGGAGTATCGTATCAGGCATTGAAAACATAGGTATCCAGCCGCCGGAAGGCCTCCTGCACCCGGCTTAAGGGCAGCGCGAGGTTCATGCGGATGTGGGTCTGACCGTTGAACGCCCGTCCGTCCTGCCAGACAACGCCCACGTCCCATCCGGCGGCAAGCAGCTCGTCCATGGTCTTGCCGTGGGCTGTCAGCCATTTTTCGCAGTCCAGGAAAAGCATGTAGGTTCCCTGGGGACGGCTGACCTCCACGCCGTTAAAGTGCTGAGCGATATAGTCGCAGGCAAAATCCACATTGCCGGTGATGACCTGCCGCAGCTCCTCCACCCACTCGCAGCCCTCGGGCTTGTAGGCGCCCAGCAGCGCGTGCATGCTCATGACGTTCATGGCGTTGTAGTGGCTGAGGGAACCCTCCTTGTCGCAGCGATCCCGGAGCCAGGAATTGTAGATAATATGGTAGCTGCCCACCAATCCCGCCAGATTGAAGGTCTTGGAGGGGGCGTACAGCGCCACGGTGCGCATTTTCGCGTCCTCACTGACGGACTGGGTGGGGGTGTGGCGATACCCGGTCAGCAGAATGTCGCTCCAGATCTCGTCGGAAACCACCATCACGTCGTACTTCTTGTACAGCGCCATGGCCTGCTCGACTTCCCGGCGCTCCCAGACCCGGCCGCAGGGGTTGTGGGGGGAGCAGAAAATGGCGGCGTGGATGTGATTTTCCACGATTTTCTTTTCCATGTCGGCAAAGTCCATCCGCCAGACACCCTGCTCGTCCTTTGTCAGCGGAGAGTGGACAATGTGATAGCCGTTGTCCGTCAGGCAGTGGGTAAAGCCGATGTAGGTGGGGCTGTGGAGCAGCACGTTGTCCCCCTTGGAGCAAAGCACGTTCAGTGCGGAGATCACGCCGCCCAGTACGCCGTTTTCGTAGCCGATGTGTTCCGGCTTCAGGCCGGTGACGCCGTTGTGGTCTTCCTGCCAGCGGATGATGGAATCGTAGTATTCCGCCGGGGGGTCAAAGTAGCCGAAGGCCGGATGCTCCGCCCGGGCAATCATGGCCTGCTGAACGGTGGGAACCACGGGGAAATTCATGTCCGCGACCCACATGGGAATCACGTCAAAGCCCTCCCGGGGGGCGGGATAGGAGGAACCGGGGGCGCCCACGGCGTCGACGGCGACGGCGTCCTTTCCCCGGCGATCCAGAATGGAAGTAAAATCGTATTTCATTTGTGTTTCTCCTTTTTCTTGCCCTTGCCCAGACGGGAATACCGACCGGGGAAATACCACGAAAAAATGACGGCTGCAAAGCCGCCGAACAAAATCATTATAACAGGGCATTCACCCGTTGTCAATCCGTGGCTGCCCGTGCCGAAGGGAAATCTGTGTTTTCAACAATAAGATATTGGCAATATTGTATAATATTACGCCTTGTATAACCGCAATATTTATGATATCTTATAAATACAAAGAGGTGATACCGATGTACAGGTAAACCCTCGAAGGCTTCAAATCAGGATGGAGCCGATACAGGCGGGCAGGGAGATCCCCCGGCGATTCCGACTTATAAGCGCGTCTCGCGGAAGAGACAGATGGAGAATGGATAAGGCATCGGAACAGGCAAACGGATCGCAAACGCCCGTCAATCCGCAGAAAGAGAGGTTAACCAACAGATGTTAGATATCAAGATCGCAGAGAAATGACCCTCGGCGGCTGTAATGACAGTTGACCGAGGGTTATTTCTTTTTTCGCGCTTCCTCTGCTGGTTACGGCATGTTTCCCCGAAAAAACCATGGACAGTTTGCCGCTTCTATGGTAGAATCGTCCACAGAACACCCGCAGGAGGATTTTTTATGGAGGGCGAATTGCCGTCGCAGCGCATCACGGAGGGCGTGATCTGGAAGCAGCTGCTGTTCTTTTTCTTTCCCATTCTGCTGGGAAGCTTTTTCCAGCAGATGTACAATACCGTGGATACCATCATCGTCGGCCGGTTTGTCGGTACCCAGGCGCTGGCGGCGGTGGGAGCCACCTCGGCGCTGCTGAACCTGATGAACGGCTTCTTCATCGGCCTGAGCACCGGCGCGACGGTTCTGCTGTCCCAGTTTTACGGCGCGAAAAGTAAGCAGGGCGTGCAGGACGCCCTCCATACCGGCGTGGCGCTGTCGCTGCTGCTGGGCGCGGTGGTGATGCTGCTGGGCTACTGCTTCGGCCCCAGGCTTCTGGGGCTGATGAACACCCCGGAAAGCTGCCTGGACGACGCCGTCCTGTACATAAAAATCTACTTTGGCGGCGCGATTGCTTCCATGCTCTACAACATGGGCGCGGGCATTCTCCGGGCCATGGGGGATTCCCGGCGGCCGACCGTTTTCCTGATGGCCGCCTGCGGCGTCAACATCGTTCTGGATATCGTGTGCGTGGTGGTGCTGAAAATGGGGGTGGCGGGGGCTGCCATTGCAACGGTTTTCTCTCAGGTGGTCAGCGCGGGGATGGTCACGGTGGCGCTGCTCCGTCAGCCGGAGGAAACCCGGCTTTCTTTGAAAAAAATCCGGTTCCAGGGCGAGCTTCTGAAACGCATTCTCTACGTCGGCGTGCCGGCGGGGCTGCAATTCGTGACCTTTGACCTGGCCAATACGCTCATCCAGTCCGGCATCAACTCCTTCGGGGATGTGGCGGTGGCGGCCTGGACGGCGTACGTCAAGACCGACAGCCTGACCTGGATGATCTCCGGCGCCTTCGGCGTTTCCGTGACCACCTTCGTGGGGCAGAACTTCGGCGCCCAGAAATATGACCGGATTCGCCAAAGCGTGTGGGTCTGCATGGGCATGAGTGTGGCACTGACGGGGGCGATGAGCGCCCTGGTCATCGCGTTCCGTCCCGTCATTCTGGGGATTTACACCACCGACCCGGCGGTGATCAGGCTGGGGGTGTATGTCATGGCGTGGACGGTGCCGTTCAACGTGCTGTTCATGCCGGTGGAGGTGTTCGCCGGAGCCATGCGGGGAACGGGCTATTCGGTGGTTCCCACGGTGATCACCTGTATGTGCGTGTGCGTGTTCCGGGTGGTGTGGATTTTCACGGTGGTGAGAACCTGGCACAGAATCGAGCTGCTGGCCGTTTGCTATCCCTTAAGCTGGCTGCTGGCGGCGACGGTGTTTGCAATCGTCTATTTTCGCGGCGGCTGGCTGCGCAGGCGCATCGCCCAGTGCGGCATGGAACCGGAAGTACGGGTATAGGAGGAAAGAGAAATGAAAACAAGATTTTTGCGGCTGATTGCCCTGGTGCTGACGGCGGCGGTGCTGCTGTCCGGCTGCGGCATGGTGGACTTTGGCGAGTATTTCGGCGCCGTGCGCTCCCTGGTGGACGGGAACGCCATTGTCCCCTACGAGAGCATGACCTACGAGCGCCCGGACATGACCCGGTTCCGGCAGACCCTGGACACCGCCTGCGAGGCGGCGAAGGGGGACGATGTTTCGGCCATTCTGGACGGGGTGTACGACTTTTACGATGCCTATGACTGGTTCAGCACCTATTATGCCCTGGCGGATATCCACTACTGCGGGGATTTGACGGACACCTACTGGGAGGACGAATACAACTACTGCGCCCGGAACGCGGCCACGGTGGACGCCGGCTTGCAGGAGCTTTACCAAGCTCTTGCCCAGTCTCCCGCCCGGGAGGAGCTGGAGGAATACTTCGGCGAGGGCTTTTTCGACAGCTATGAGAATGAGGAAACCCTCTGGGATGAGAACTTCACCGCCTTGCTGGAGGAAGAAGCCAGGCTGCAGACAAAGTATTATGAGCTGTCCGCCCAGGCGGCGGACTATCCGGAGGATACGGAAGGCTACTATGACGCCTGCGCGGACGGCATGGCGTCCCTTCTGGCGGAGCTGATCGCCGTCCGTCAGGAGATTGCGGAATATTGCGGCTATCCGGATTACCCCCAGTTTGCCGAGGACTTTTACTTCTACCGGGACTACACCGCCGCGGAGGAGGAGCAGCTCCTGGAGGACATCCGCCGGGAGCTGGTGCCGCTGTACCGGGAGATGAGCAGCGATGCCTGGGAGGCGACCGGCGCGTATTCTTCGGAGAAGGAGACCCTCAACTACATAGCCGCGGCGGCAGAGGACATGGGCGGCACGGTAAAAGAAGCCCATGATCTCATGAAGACGGCCAAGCTCTACGACACCGGTTACGGGGAGAACAAGTACAATTCCTCCTTTGAGCAATACCTGACCAGCTATCAGGAGCCGTTCATCTTCATGAACGCCACGCTGACGGCCTACGACAAGCTGGTTCTTGCCCACGAGTTCGGTCACTTCTGCAATGACTATGCCAGCTACGGAAGCGCCGCCGGGGTGGATGTGCTGGAATTTTTCTCCACGGGCATGGAGTATCTGAGCCTGTGCTACGGCGGGGAAGACCTGACCCGGGCAAAAATGGCGGACAGTCTGGGCAATTACGTAGAGCAGGGGGCATATGCCAGCTTTGAGCGGCAGATGTACGGCCTGACCGGGGACGCTCTTTCCGCGGAGGGGCTGTACGCGCTGTATGAGCAGGTGGTGCAGGACTTCGGCTTTGAAAGCGTGGGCTATGACCGGCGGGAGTTTGTGGATGTGACCCATTTCTATACGAACCCCATGTACGTGTTCAGCTATGTGGTCAGCAACGACGCGGCGATGCAGCTGTATCAGCTGGAGCAGGAACAGCGGGGTGCGGGTCTTGAGCTGTACGAGCAGAATCTGACGACGGAGGAATCGTATTTTCTGGCGTTTCTGGACAGCGCCGGACTGGAAAGTCCCTTTGAGGCGGGAAGAATCAGCTCGGTCAAGGCAGTTTTTGAATCGGTGCTGGAGGAAAGTTAACGGAACCCGCCCCTGGCTCTCCCCCTGGGAGAGCTGTCACCGAAGGTGACTGAGAGGGCATTGCGGCCTTACTTACCCTCTCCGTCCTCGCTGCGCTCGTCCACCTCTCCCAAAGGGAGAGGCAAGGGATGCTTTGCATCTTTTTGACGAAACGGCGCATACTGTATGCGAGGTGAGAACGCCGTGAAAGAGGACGAAAAGAAGCCCCTGTCCTGGGAGGTGGCCGACCCCAAGCCGCCGGTCATCCAGTCGGGGCATATGGAGAGCCGGAAAGAGAACTGACTGGGAAAAATCAGCAAAAACCGGGAAGGGCAATGCCCTTCCCGGTTTTGTGTATGAAAGCCACGCAGAGGCAAATCGCCAAACTGGAAGTTATCGATTTCTTTGTGCGCTATATCTAACGGACAGCACAATGCTTACTGATGCGGTAATGACCTTTGCAAATACGG
>ERZ773258.55-NODE-55-length-136407-cov-12.510744_pt1 | contig 136407 bp, 123 predicted proteins | sample MGYA00511962_ERZ773258 | MGnify/ENA primary metagenome ERZ773258 (study PRJEB29015, sample SAMEA2737755) | human gut metagenome | biome: human gut; feature: human-associated habitat; material: faeces | place: China | collected 2012 ... | reverse complement strand
AACTGGGAGAAAGGAAAAATCCAATTACCATCTAAGATAATTGGATTATACGTGATGTTATGTCACAATTTAATATAGATGAAATTGAAAAGCGTACCCTTTCCGGTCTGAAGGATTTTCAAAGAGCAACTGTGGAGAGAGTGGATTATCTGTTCCGGCATAATCAGAATCGTGTGCTTGTAGCAGATGAAGTGGGTATGGGAAAAACTCTTATTGCCAGAGGAGCAATTGTAAAGACAGCAAGACTTAGAATCGAAGAGAAAGATGATCTGTTTAAGGTAATTTATATCTGCTCTAATCAGAACATAGCAAATCAGAATATCAGAAAGCTTGATGTAACAGGAAAGAATGCCATCGGTTCAGTATCAGATACCAGACTGTCTATGCAGCATTTAAAGATTACCGAGCAGGAGAATGATCCGCAGATAAAGGAAGGCTTTATACAACTTATCCCACTTACACCGGAAACATCTTTCCGTATGACCACCGGAGGTGGAAGTGTGCAGGAAAGAGCACTTATGTATGCCATTTTAAGGAGAATGCCGGACTTTAAAGGTCATGCAGCATCTCTTGAAAAATTTATGATAATGGATGCTGTAAAAGCATGGGATGGATGGGCAAAATGGAACTTTGAAAATCGTGTGGCAGAATGCGAAAAGATGACGAAGGGTGTCTATCCACAAAATGTGATAGAAAAAATCCTTAATTATCAGGAGTATGAAAGTATAAGGGACATGCTGCTTAATCATTTGCATGAAAGAAGATACAATAAACAGCTTACATATTCCAATTACTATGTGATGAATAAGCTTCGTGTGATGTTTGCGAGAATCAGTGTATCTATGCTTGAGCCGGATCTAGTAATCATGGATGAGTTTCAGAGATTTAAGTTTCTTTTGTCATCCGATGACAGTGAGCTTGGTATTCTTGCACACAGTTTCCTTAGTGGACATGATACAAGGGTACTTCTGTTGTCGGCTACACCATATAAATTGTATTCTACCCTTGAAGAGATAGATGAAAATCAGCTTGATGAGCATTATGCAGAGTTTTTTCAGGTTATGAACTTTCTTTTTGATGATGAAGTCAAAGACATTAAATTCAAGGAAGTGTGGAAGAATTATTCACATGCTCTAAGTGAGTTGAAGGCAGGGGACAGTGCAATTATCCGTATGAAGGAGCTGGCAGAAAATGCCATGTATCAGGGAGTCAGCAGGACAGAGCGTATATCTGTCATGGATTCCGGTGATTATACGGATGACAGCAGCGTGAAGCATCATTTGCAGATAGATGAAAATGACATAAACTCCTATATACAGATGTCACGATTGCTGTCAAAAACGGATTCAAATCATTCTTTACCGGTAGATTATGCAAAGAGCTGCCCGTATCTTATGTCCTTTATGAAGAAATATAAGATTAAAGAGCAGATTGAAAAATATTATACAAAATATCCAGATGAATTTGGAAGTGAAAGAGAACAAAGTCTCTTGTGGCTGAATCGCAATAAAATCAATAAATATGATGAACTGCCGAAAACCAATGCAAGGCTTGAGGCACTGAAAGAAAAAGCATTTACCGGCGGTGCAGAAAAATATCTGTGGATTCCTCCAGCATTGCCATATTATGAGATGCAGGGAGCATATAAAAACAGCAAAGGCTTTTCAAAAATACTTGTATTTTCTGCATGGGAGATGGTTCCACGAATGATAGGTGCGCTTGTTTCCTATGAGGCGGAAAGACTTACCGTTGGAAAACTGGTACATCAGATAAAGAATCAGGATAAGAAGAATACGGGGTATTTTGCGGAAGGTTCGAGACGATACCCGGTGGCAAGGCTCAGGTTTAATGTTTCAAATGGAGAAGTAAGAGGCATGAGCCTGTTTGCACTGCTTTATCCTTCAAAGAAACTTTCTGATATGTATTTACCGATTGAGTCATTGAATAATCATGAATCACTAGAAGTAATAGAGAAATCTGTACGGCTGAAACTGAAAGAGAAGCTTGCGATAATCGAAGAAAAGTATGGTGATTCGGGTAACAATAAGGAAGATGCCAGGTGGTATTATCTTGCACCGATGCTCATGGATGGAGTCATCTATGCAAAGCATTGGATAGAGGATATTGTGTGGGAAATGAATACAGACGAAGAGGATACAACATCTGAGGTCAGAAGCAGTTCAAAGGATAAGAGAAATAAGGGCTTTATTGCTCATATTGATAAGCTAAGAAGTTATTTGGATGCCCCGGAGGAGATTCATCTTGGAAGAAAGCCGGAGGATCTTCTGGAAACATTGGTAAATATGGTACTGGGTTCGCCAGCAATATGCATTTATCGTTCTAATGGAAGAAGCACAGCCAGAGCAACATCGCTTGCAAAGGTATTTGTCAATAATTTCAATTTGCCGGAGTCAACAGCTATCATTGATCTTGCTTATGGCAGATGCAGGGATGATAATTCCCACTGGCAGAATGTACTTAAATACTGTAAAGATGGCTGTTTTCAGGCAATGATTGATGAATATATCCATATGCTGAAAGAAACAGCAGGTTTTCAGTCGGATGGAAATCAGTATCAGATCGTGCATGACATGATGATGGATTCATTGAAAATACATACAGCCACCTATATCGCTGATACTTATCCTGATTTCAAAAAGCGTATTAATGGAGCTGACAGGAAGAGTGATGGATGTCGAATAAGGTCGAGTTATGCAGTTGGATTTACAAAGGATGCAGGAGATAATTCCAAGGTAGTCATGCGTAAAGAAAATATCAGAAATGCCTTTAACTCACCAATGCGTCCATTTGTGCTTGCCACAACATCAATCGGACAGGAAGGACTGGATTTTCATAATTACTGCCGAGTGATTATGCACTGGAATCTTCCAAGTAATCCCATCGACTTGGAACAAAGGGAAGGCAGAATCAATAGATTTAAGTGTCTGGCAATAAGACAGAATGTTGCTGATAAATATGGTAAGGCAGATGGTATCACATTTAAGCGAGACATATGGACAGAAATGTTTGAGGCTGCTAAAGCGGAAAAGCAGAATGACCAGTCAGAGCTTGTACCATTCTGGTGTTTCGGAAAAAATCAGAGTGTTAAAATAGAAAGGCTTGTGCCAATGTATCCTATGAGTAAGGATGAGGTTAATTATGAAAGGCTGATAAAGATTCTGTCTCTTTACCGGCTTACATTAGGGCAGGCAAGGCAGGAAGAACTTCTGGAGTATTTATTCAAGGAGTTCAAGGACACAAGCGGATTGAAGAAACTGTTTATCGACTTGAGTCCATTTTCAAAGGGAAAAGAAGGTTGATATGATGAGAATACTTTTTTGTAACATAGCGTGGATGAAGGAGTATCGAGGAAATGAAGATGGAAAGGATACTCCGTTAAATGGTGGAAGCTATGTTGATGAGACAGGAGATGCCCATGAAAAATATAATTTTACACCAGTGAATATGGAGGGGCTTATGGTATTATAGTGTCAAGTTAGTAAGAACCTAATAAATACAAGAGGTTTTGCTGATTTAGTCCTATGAAAAAACTGCTGTCGGAACAGCAAAAAGTGATTAGGATGAGCTCATTTTTAATCTTGAAACTGAAAAATAAGCTACTTGACACTAAATTACCATTAAGTATTTTAATGGTGTATGAAGTGTACCCCAAATGAGGTGATAACTGAATAAATAAGTGTATTTAGGTAGGACTAAATTAGCTCTTGTGTGGACAAGTTCCATGTTCATTAAGCTGACTTAGTCCTACTTTTTTTGCTCGGAAAAGGAGGATAAGGTTTGGCAATGACAAAGCGAGAGTTAATTCAGTTTATGGACGAGTTGGTGGAATTAGCCAGCGAGGAAAATAAGTTAAGAGCAATCTTGGTAAAGGAAAAATTTATCAATGACTTTGAAAAAAGTTATGAGTATGAAAAGGAGGTTCAGACAGAGATTACAGAACTGCCACCATATTATATAGCGGCAATGCCGGATTTGATACAGGAAGAAATCAAGGCAAAGGTAATAGCTGCATTGACAGAGTGTGGTGAGTGTACCCCGGAAAATGTGGAAAGAGCAATGAGTTCTAAAATCTATGACTTAGATGATTTGATTGATGTTAAGGAATATGTCAGACGCATGGAAGAAGAACAGAGAAAGAAGTCAGAGCAGAAACGGGGTAATAGCAGATGTTAAGAGCCGGCATTGGTATAGGAATTGCTTTGGTGTGGGTTACATTCTTTTCACTTGCCAGAGCAGCAGGCATGGCAGACAGAAGATTAGAAGAAATACAGAGGCTTTCCGCCGAGAGAGAGGCGGGTGGTGTTTGTGGGAGTTAATGTAAAGGTACAGAAATCTCCGAAACCGAAAGATATTGTAACAGCAGAGGTAAGATTGGAGCAAGATTTGAAAAGTTGTATGCGATGCAGATATTTTTACGGTAACAATCGCCAATGCATAGCAAAGAAATGTGTTAAGGAAGATTTGAAACAGCCGGAAATAACAGAGGAAGAACAGCAGAGTAAATGCTTTGGATGTCCTTATCCTCATACAGAAGGGTATTGTTTCCCCTGTATGAAGGAATTGCTTGGGAAAACATAGAAAAGAGGTGATTGCTATGGCAAGGTCTAAGCTGACTGTAGAAGAAAGAAAGCAGCGACGGCACGAAAAATCGGAGGAGTACAGGAAAAAGGTATTGAGATTCACCTTACAGTTTAATCCGAATACAGATATGGAAGCACGAAATTGGTTCGAGAAAAATGGAAAAAGTGGTGCATATTTGAAACTGCTGATAATGAAAGATAAGAAAGAAGCAATCCGAGAAGCTTATTGGGAGTGTACTTTGTGGGGGAAAATCGGATGTCAGCTTGAAAAAATTATGGCAAGAGAATATGCGGAAGAAATTACAGAAGCTATTTACAGAGAGGTTAACGATGAAATTAAAAAGTGTGACAGTTATCCGTATTACAGTAATGATGATGTAAGCAATGTAGTTGGAATTGTTTTGAATCGCAGATTAAATACCCAAAAAAGATGTTAAGGAGGTTGAATTTATGGATAGACATATTGAAGTTGTCGGTGTGGATCATGGCTGGTCTGGAATGAAAACTGTCAGTCAAGTATTTACAACCGGAGTAAAGGAAATTACAACGGAACCTGCATTTTACAACAATGTAGTAGAGTTTAACGGTTCCTATTACAAGGTAGGCGGTAAGCGACTTGAGGTAAGGGATTTGAAGGTAGAAAATGATAACTTCTACATTCTCACATTGGCGGCAGTTGCAAAAGAGTTAAACAGACGAGGAATGAGAAATGCAAATATTCTCTTATCCGTAGGGCTACCTCTTACAAGATTTGGAGCAGAGAAGCAGGATTTCATCGACTATTTATCAAAGGAAAAGGAAGTGACCTTCCGATTTGATAATGAGCAGTATCGGATCAAACTTGCAAGGGTGTCGGTGTTCCCTCAATGCTATGCGGCAGTTGCAGACAGAATGAAGACTCTCCCGAAAAGGGTTGTGGTGGTGGATATTGGAAGCTGGACTATCGACATTATGCCGATTGAAGATTCTGCACCGAATGAAGCTGAGTGCATCACAATCAGGGAAGGTTTGATTAAGTGTATGAGGACAATCAACGAGGAATGTATGAGACAGTATGGTAAGGAGCTTTCCGAGGAAGATATACAGGAAATTATGAGAACCGGAAAGCATGAGAAACTTCCACAGAAGTATCTGACCATCGTGGAAGAATGTCTCAGAGCTTATGTAGATAAGGTTTACAACATTCTTTTAGAGCATGGATATAACCTTGAAGTGACAGAGATTGTATTTGTCGGCGGTGGAGCAAATGTGGTAAAGCGTTTCGGCAACTATGACGGAAACAATATCCAGTATATTGAAGATGTCAAGGCAAATGCGAAGGGATATGAGTATCTTGGCAGGCTTTATCTTTCCACTCACAAAAAGGAGTTTGGATTGGGGTGATGTAAATGGCAAGGAGAAAAGATAACATTGTATATCACAATATGAGAATGAATCTTGATAATGAACAGCACCGCAGGATACACATGGTACTGACTGACTTAAATACAAATGTGCATAAGTCAGTCAACCAATTCCTGATAGATGCAACGGATGCTTATATCAGAAAATTAGAGGGTAATGAGCTGACCAATGAAGAAAAGGCACAGCCTGAAGAACATCTGTATATTACAAGGGACGATTTGGATAAGATACGCAGAGAGATTAAGGACGAACTGCAAAGGGAAATGATAGGTATATTAGCTTCATCCCTTATAACAGGGAAGGTAATTCAGATGCAAGAAGTAAGAAATGTATCTGCACAGAACAATACTGAGGAAGATGCAGGGGCAGATGAAACAACGATAGGACTTGCTTCATCATGGGGTTAATGGAAAGGAGGAATTGTTATGGCAGGAATGATTTTAAGAAAGACAGGCATGGTATTACTTACCATATTGAAGGGGTTGCTTCATGCAGCATTGATAATTTTGAAACTGTTATTTGGTAGGTAACATGGTGAAGCTTGAAAATCTGCTTGGTGGTATGGCAGAGGAGCTTGACTTCCTGACTAAGAAGATTGAACAGTACGAGCGAGACTTGGAACAGTCAAAGCTAGAATATGAGAAGCCTTTTGCACAGGAAGCGGAGCTTTCTGAGAAGATTGCAAGGCTGAATGAACTCAATGTCCAGCTTGACCTTGAAAATGGCAGGGCAGAGGATGTGGACTTAGCCGGACAGGAAAAAGAAGAACAAAGCAGGGTGGCTGAGGATAGTCCTTATCATACCAGACCACCCGGAAAAGAGGGAAGATGAAACGAAAAGTGATTGCAGGAATATTGATTGTTGTGGGGCTGGCAGTAATGTCAGTCCCTCTTTATTTTAAGATTACGGGCAGTCAGAAAAACGATGAAATGATAGAGCGTTTTGAACACATGGTAGAACAGGAGACGGTAACAGAGCATGAAGAAGAAAAAGAAGATTGTGGGCAGGAGGAAACCGAAGCCACCATTAGTGAAGAAGATGCTTTCACACTTGCCAAAGAGGAAGTAATCGGACTGATTGAGATTGAGACTTTGGATATAAAGTATGCAGTAATGGAAGGAACAGGAAACCTTGAGCTTTCCTGTGGTATCGGTCACATCACGGATACGGCAGGAATCGGAGAAAATGGTAACTGTGTCCTTGCAGGTCACAATGGTAGCAGACACGGCACTTTTTTTACAAACCTAAAGACCATTCAGATGGGCGAGGTGGTGAAGCTGACGGATAAGGAAGGCAATGTGTATTTCTATGAGGTAGAGAGCATGGAGGTGGTCGGTCCTTATGATAATTCCGTCAAGGATCAGGGAGAGGAAGCAAAGCTTACACTCATAACCTGTGAGAATAAAGGTACCATGCGTCTGATTGTAAAGTGCACAATGTCTGAAGTTTTACTAACGCATGAATAGTACCATGCGTAAGTGAAACTAAATCAGACATGACAGGAGGTGGTTGAGTAATGGAGTTTTCCTGTCCTTTTGGAACTGCTGAAAAGCTGTTAAGGGAAAAAGAATACCCTTCGGAGCCGGATAAGGAGATTGAGGTAGATGGTAAGGTAATGGTTCTAAGCGGACTTCGTGTATTTCTCCCGGAGTTTTCCGTAACCGTACATGAAGGGATATTTTGTGACCGTGTAGATGGTAAGCTGCAACCGGATTATTTCGTAACTGCAATCGTGGACAGGAATACCGGGACACTTCTTTATGATGAGGAGTGTGATTTTGCAGAGTGTGTGTTTCATTGGCAGGAGGAAAAGTTTACACTTGCCCTGATAGAAGCACAGAAGTGTATCGTGGAAGGGATTGAGGTGAGAGAGCATGAAAATACCATGCAGACTGCACGAGGCAGAGGAAATCATTAGTGAAATGGATTTATACCATGTGGCAGATGACATTATGGAGAGTGAGGAAGATTACCGGATTGTCATAAGTGGCTGGTGGGTGCATATCCCAGAGCTTAACATTAACCTGCATGAAGGTGTGTTTTGCAATTATGACGAGGAAGAAAAAGAGTATCTTCCTGATTTTTCGCTGACGGTTATTATGGAGGCGGATTCAGAAAAGAAAGAGGGCGAATGGCTCTACTATGAGCAGGACGGATTTGAGATAACTTTAGCCAACTACAGGAATGGGAAAATGGCTATGGAGGCTGTTTCAGAGCTGTCCTGCTTTATTTGTATCCCGGATGATGAACCGGAAACAGAATGAAATATGCTGTGTCGTAAGACACGGCCATTTCAGATAAATAACTATTAATATTTTTTAAGCCTGTGTGACAGGCAGAAAGAGAGGAACTTATGAAGTATTCAATCAAACTGAACGCAGTAAACAACCCTGACAAGACTGTGAAGGCATTTGCAACCGTAACCTTTGGTGACTGTTTTAAAATTACCAACATTGCGGTAGTGAAGTCGCAGGAGGCGGAGCCTTTCGTGTCCATGCCTTCCTTTAAGAGCAAGGAGAGAACCGAGCATAACCAGCCTGTGTATAAGGATGTATGCAATCCTATCACAAGCGAGTTCAGAAAAGAACTCTATGACGATATTCTTTCTCTCTATGCAGAAATGGAGCAGTCCGGCAAGACGGAGGTAAGCAGGGATGCGGAAAATGCACAGGAGCCGGAGTTTCGTGTGGCAGTAACACTTTTTGAGAGAGAGAACAGCAACATTCGTGGCCTTGCCCGTATCTATTTTGAGGACTGCTTCGTGGTAAGTAATGTCAGCATTATTCAGGGCAAGGAAAAGGAATTTGTGGCGATGCCATCCTATATGGTAAAGCAGAATAGCGGTAAGTCACAGTACCAGGATGTATGTTTCCCTGTGACTAAGGAGTTTCGTGAGAAGCTGTATGATGCTCTTATGGACTGCTATCAGCAAGAGAGGGACAAAGCCATGAATCAGGGAATGGAGCAGGCAACCTCACAGAGTATGGAAAGGGCAGAGAGCAGACAGCCGGACAGAAATCTTCCCTTTCGTTAAGAATGAGGAATAATTGTTCATGGGGCATAGCATAATCATCTGCTATGCCCTATGGGAAAGGAGAATACGATGGAACAAGTACAGAATATGGAATTGTCAAAAGACCAAATCATTCAGGAATTGATTGCACTTCTTAATCAGAATCAGCAGAAAGAAGTTGCCAATGATGTATTTGAAATGGCAACTTTGATTGATGGTATGGGTAAAAGACTTGAACAGGTAACAGAGGAATTATCAAGTGTCCGTAAACAGCTTGAAAAGATGGAGCAGGAAAAAGCAGATAAGACCTTAAAGGCAACCGTCCGTAAGGCTGTGGAATCCTTAGAACAGCAATGCCAGAAGATGAAGCAGCAGTTGTTTGAAATCAAAATAGAGGTAAAAGCAAAGGCTTCCGAAATTGTGGCAGAGGCAAAAGCGAAAGGTAAAGCGGCACTTCATGAGGTGTCGGAGTTCTTAGGGATTAGGGATAAGCTGGAGTCTGTCCGTGAGAATGTCCGTAAGAGCATTGCCGAGACAGAGCATACCATAAATAAATTGGATGCCTTTGGTAGTGGTATGAGGGAAGCAGGACAGAAGATAGCCAATGTGAGTGTCCACGATATGGAGAAAAAGTGGAATAAATTGTACGGAAAAGAACATACAGAGAATATGAATGCTCAAGGTGATATGGCACCAATGGTGGCAGGCAATAAGCAGGGGTATAATGTGGATATTAAATCCGTAAATAAGGGAAGAAGCCGATAGTATGGAGAGGTGTATCACTTAGGTAGTATGCCTTTTTTGTATATATATCAAAAAAGTATAATTACTTTGTTCTGGATGCAAAATATGGACATAAGTCGACAAAATTCGGACATTTGGTTTACAAAGATTATAGATTATTATATAAAATTTAAGATATGATTTTATAGGGTGAATATATGATAGAAAAGCTTGTAGATAAAATTATTAGTAAGCAGTTGGAAGAAAATACAATATCAACAGAGGATATAAACATTTATAGGTATGGTTACATACTGGTTTATGAGGTGTTTGTAAATATAATTGTAGCTGCGATTATTGCAGGAATATCAGGAGAATGGTTGTTAGTAACGTTATTTTTAGTAATATACATTCCTTTAAGAAGTTTTTGTGGTGGATGGCATGCAGATAAATTTTGGAAATGCACCATATATTCAAATGTGATTATTGTAATAATGCTAATAAGCAAAGAAACTGTAATGGATATGAATAATATTTGGTTGCTTTTTGGTATTTTTATTATCTGTTCAATATGTATATTTTGTTTAGCTCCTGTGGATACAGTTGCAAAACCAATATCGGAATATGAGAAAAAAATATATAGTAAAAAGATAAGGATAATAATGTTAATGCATTCTGTTATTTACATAACAATGATAGTAATGGAGTGTAATGAAATTGCATATTTAATAACATTTTCATATTTAACACAGGTGACCATGTTGATTATTGAAAAAATATGTAGGGAATATGTAGAAAAATTGGAAAAATATTGAAAAGTAATGAGAAGTGTGATAAAATATTTAATTCAAAAAAGAAAGGGGGGGGGTGAAACCCTATGTATCATATCGCAATATGCGACGATAGTAGAGAATATATTTCATACATCAAAAGTATGCTTGACGAGGCGAAAGGAGATAAAAACATCGACTTTAAGATATATGAATTTATGTCAGGAGAAGAATTAGTTCTTAATTTGGACAGAGAAATTGATTATGATTTACTAATTCTTGATATGCAGCTTGGCGGAATGGATGGCGATGAAGCAGCAGAAATATTCCGTAAAAAGTTTCCGTATGCAGTACTTGCTTTTTGCTCAGGCGTTCACCTACCCACCATTAAATCTTTTAAAGCAACTCCGTTTAGGTATTTACTTAAACGACAAACTCGTCAGGAGTTGGTAGAAACAATAAAAGAGATATTGGATGAGGTTGAAAAGAATTCGAAAGAGCCTACTATTACGGCACATTATAGATGGACTACACAGAGGATAAAAATAGATAATGTTTTGTACATAGAAAATTCCAAAAGAGGCGGAAGAGTAGTGGTATGTGCAAAATGTGATGAAGCAAAGTACGAAGAGAAACTTCTTGTAGATGAAAAACCAGAGCGATTGTTGGAAAAGTATGAACAATATGGATTTGCGTTAGCTCAAAGTACATATCTTGTTAATATGAACCATATAGAGATATTGCATGTTGAAGATTTTGTGTTTGACACTGGAGAGGTTATGAAAATAGCAAGAGCATATCAAAAAAGTTTTAGAGACGCTTTTATTAAGCGTTTTGCCAACAAGTATAGTTAGATTGTGAGGAAACAAAATGATATGGTTTGACAAGAGTGTTATGTTGCTTGGATGTATAGTAGAAGTCTTCTTATTATTTGATTATTTTAGAAACTTCTTTGAGTTCAGATTAAAAAAGAAAACAATAAGCATCATTTTTATCGTAACGTGTTTTGCATTATTTGGAATTAATTTGATTGGTAATGCTACTGTAAATCTTATAATGTTTCCATTGTTAATGTGGACATTTGTAAGTGTTCTGTTTGAAAGTAAAGTGGGCGTGAGGATAGGATACTTTGTAATAGCATATTTAGTGATGATTGGTGTAGAATTTTTATATGCGATTTTATCGCAGACTACATCAAATATGGTATTGGAGAATGGAGTTGTACCTGTATCTGACTATGGATGGCAGATAGTAGTTATAAAATTTATAAATTTTATAGCATTTTTGATTTTAAAACAAACATCAGATGAGTCTCATAGTAAAATGACAAATAAGTTATTTTTTATATATTTATGTGTTCCGATTGCTACATTAGGAACAATGCTAACAGTATTTTATTCTGGTGTTGATTTTGCAGGACACATGATGATGCGAACAATAATGACGTTGTTTTTTATATTTATGGTTTTGGGTAATATGGTATTATTTTATGCATTCCAAAAGCATACTGAGGATATAAGTGAATCGGCAAGACATGAAGTTGAATTAATTCATAAGAATGCAGAAATAGATAGATTGACTAAAATAGCTGAAATGAATGATGATTATAGTGAGACGGTTCACAATATGACGCATTCTTTAAAAGCAATAGAACAACTTGCAGAGGAACATAATGTAGAAAATATACGAGAAATAGTTGAAGATTTGACGGGAAGGCTTTCTCAAAGAGAAATATATGAATATAGTAATCATAGGATGATAAACACTATATTATCTGAATATGTAACAAAAGCGGAGAAAAGTGAAATAAAATTTGATGTATATGTAGAACCTGGATGTATTATAAGACAAGTAAAAGACATAGATATAGTATCAATATTGGGTAATGTATTAGATAATGCATTTGAGGCAGCAGGCAAAGTGGATGCTCCGTCAGTTTTTTTTAGAATGTTTATGCACGAGAAAGGAAAGATGTGCATAATTAAAGTGGTTAATGACTATGGAGAAGATATAATAGAGAAGAATGGAGTAGTTCAAACTACTAAAAAAGAAAAAGGTATTCATGGTATAGGTTTAAAGAGTATAGCAAAAACTGCAGAAAAATATAATGGAAGTTTTAGTTATTACACGGAAGATAAAAAATTTTATGCAGTATTGATTTTGCCGATTGAATAGAATAATGATGGAAAATAGCTCGAGTAATTGGGCTATTTTTTGTATAATAGGAAATTTCTTCTAACGGAGAAATTACGGATAAAAAAGCCCGCGTAAAAGAGGCATGAAAAAAGCGGACGGTTATTGAAAGATGTCTATATAAAAGCCTTCTTCTGGTTCGTCACCGTCCCAGTCATCATCTTCAGTTAAAAAGTAGTGCATGTCCAGTAAAGCAGAATCGGTCATGCCCTTTACAAGTTCAGTGGTCATCCCCTCGGGTGGGGGTGGATATATTTGTTACGAAGTTTCTCTAAAATGAATATTCTTGTGTGGCGGAGCCTCCAGTCCGCTTTCGTTAGAGCCACTGTTCCGGGCGTAGAGAACCATCAGAAATGTTATGCCACGAAAGACTCTTTACATGAGTAAGCATATGATAGGCTTCTGCGACCAGGCAAATATGCCCGTAGGGATGAGATTGCGCTTTGCCATGAATACATATGCTGTGGAGGCTCATGTCAAGAGTACCGTGGAATAATATTTCTGATAGCGTACAAGGTGGCTCTGCTCAGCCGGAATGGTGGCTCTCAAACTTCGGACAGGTGGCTCAAGGTAAGCCGGAATACTCATCTAAAAATTTTGCATCTATTTTAATAATACTTTTCTGTCTGTTGATATAGATAGTATGAAACAGACAGAATAATAAATCAAGCAGAGTGGTATTTTATTTTTGCGATTGACCTTTCGTATAATTCTTTCAGAGAAACCCGATGCTGATTATAGTAAATATCTGTTAAAGCCATGGTGCTGTTACAATTGGGGTAGCAAAGAGGGTCATAGCCATATGTTGTTTTTCCATTTAGAAAAACTGCGGATAAATGTTTGCTTGGATTTATGGACAACATGGCGTAGGGATTTGCCTATCTCTCTATGACGTGCATAAAGTCCGTAATAACGAGACATTTTATAATGGGATTCAGGGATGTGTTGAATCAGCAGTGAAATAAAATCCAAGGCAGAAACTGTTTTTGAGACAAAAGCATTGTCTTCATAGTGGTTGTAGTGGGATGTGACATTTTTACCATCATAGGAATCAATTCTTTTTAAGGCAATGACAGGACGTCCAAGATATCTGCTGATGTATTTTACAACAGTCTGAGGGTCGCAGAGATTTGGTTTTGCATAAAAATAGAAACCATTTTTATCTTTACGATAGATGGCTGCTTTGGTTTTCTTAAAAGACGGACCAATTTTGGATTCTAATTCATTTGGTAAAGTAGTCTGGAATGCTTTTCGAAGATTAAGAGGGTAATTCCTCAAGTCATTTCATGACTTTTGGACCCCCTTACTCGATTGTCAAAAACAAAATTCGGACATAAGTCGACAGAATTTGGACATATACTATTCAATAAGAATTATTTATTGTAATATTCCGTTATTAATAAAATTAATTTTAGGAGGATTTAATCATGAAGCTAAAAAATATGTTAAAAAAGGTAATGTTGGGATGCGTTAATGCGATGGCAATGATGTTGGTTGTACAGACAGCAAATTCAGCATGTGTGTGGATTGTTCATCAGCCGGAATTCCCTGAGGTGGCAAAACGATATAGTGTTTCTAATGATTAGTGTGATATAGCATTATATGAAGTGTGTATACAAAGCGTGTACCTAAAATGAAAAGAATGATACATTTTTTTGTATGGTTTTATGAAAAGTATAAGAAAAAAGGTTTATAGTGGAATGTAACAAGATTGGTATAAACTATAAATAAGGAATATTATAGGAATGAATAAGTACATATTTAAAAATGTGAAATACATACGAAACTTTTTAATAGTTTTGGGTATTTTGTCAGTGATTGCAACTATTACTGGAATTATAATACCATATTTCAACGGAGTATTTGTGGACGTATTAATCTACACACAGGATTTTAATAGTATTATAAAACTTACAATGCTCATTATTACAATTGGAGTGGTGGATGTTGTATTTAATTATATTTATAATCTCACATATATAAAGGTGCTGAATAAAGTGGTGTACAGAACAAAGATGCAACTTATTGAGCATTTACGTAGAGTATCCTATTTAAGGTTATCTAAATTAAACCCAGTATATCTGAATCAGCGAATTAATATTGATGTTATAGCAGTTTTTCAGTTTTTTATTGAAAACTATATAACTTGTTTTATGATGGTTATTGTAATCATATTAGAGGGGTATATGGTTTTTCGAGTGAATGTACTGATTGGTGGTCTGGTTGTTCTATTCGTCCCAGTATATGTTGTGATATATCTTTATTTGAAGAGACCATTATATGAGAAAAATATATATTATAAAGAAGAACAAAATATATTTTTTCACAAAATCAATGATCAATTCGCACTATTAAAATCTATAAAAATTAATGCAGATTTTGCTAAAAACAATGAAGCAATGGATAATAGTTTTCGAGTGTTTTTAAAGAAAACGATTGATTTCAATAAAGTATCCTTTTTGTTTTCTTCTTGCGATAGCGTTGTTTCATTGCTGTTCCGCTCGATTATGTATATAATAGCAGGATGCGAAATTATCAAGAAAAATCTTACAGTAGGGGAATTTACTATGATAAATGCATATTTTTCGTTGCTATTAACTCAAATTCGTTATTTCTTTAATTTGGGTAAGAAGTATCAGGATGCTAAGTCTTCTTACGATAGAATAGAGGAATTGTTACATATTCCAAAAGAGAGCAATGGTAATCAAGTTGTAGATCAAATTAATGAAATTACATTAGATGATATAAGTTTTCGATATGACTTAAATTCAACTATGTTGTTAGAAAAAGTAAGTTATAAATTTGAAAAAGGAAAGATATATGGTATTTCAGGGGTTAACGGAGTGGGCAAATCTACACTAATTAATATTTTAATTGGAATTATTAATGAGGATGTTAGTGGAGAAGTAAAGTATGGTTCGAACAAATTGCAGGATATGGATATGTATGAAGTAAGAAGAGAACATATTGCTGTCATGAGCCAAGAGTTTGAGTCAGGGTTTGATGTTACAGTTTCAGATTTATTATGTGCCAATTATCCAGGTTTTGGACAGGATGGTATCGACAAATCATTGAAACAAATAGGAGATTTGAATTTACTATTTGATAATGAGATGAGTTTAGCTGATTTATGGAGAAAAAGGATAAAAGATTTATCAGGAGGAGAAAAACAGAAAGTAAGTTTGGTTTGGTGTTTTCTAAAAGATGCAGATGTATTAATTTTAGATGAACCAACTGCAAATATGGATAGAAAAAGTATTGAGGTTGTAAAACGAATTTTAAAAGATATGGTAAAAGAAAAAATTATTATTGTGGTAAGTCATGATAAATCATTATTTGAAGTCTGTGACAAACAAATTGATTTAAGTAGTAACTAGTTGAAGGAGACCAGCTATGAAAGAACGATTAAAAGTAGTATCACTTGATATAACATACAAATGTAATTTTAGATGTAGACATTGTTATAATTCTAGTGGTGAACATAATTTTAATAATAAAGAATTATCAGATGAAGAAATGATAATTCTTGCAAAAGAAATTGCAGAATATAATCCAGATTCTGTATGTATTTGTGGTGGAGAAACACTTCTTAGAAAAGAATTAGTATATGAGGTAGGTAATATTTTAAAGACGTGTGACTGTAGTTACAATATTGTAACAAATGGTTACTTAATGACTGACGAAATTGCAAATAAATTAAAGAAAAGTGGCTATTCATTAGTACAAGTAAGTATTGATGGATTAAAAGAAAACTATGAGTGGCTTCGAGGTGTTGAAGGTGGATTTGAAAAGGCTGTAGAGGCTATAAAATGCGTGAAACGTGCGGGGCTTATGGCAGCAGTTTCATGCGTTCCACTCAGCAGAAATGTGAATGATGTCGAAAAGATTATTGAGATGTGCGATGAATTAGGGGTAGAATCCTTTAGAATGCAGCCTTTGATGCAGTTAGGTCGTGCAGAAGGAATTGATAAAGAATTTGTTATTCAGGATGGCTATGTGAAGATAATTGATACAATTCAAAGATATAGAAGTATTTTAAGAGATAGAGGAAGTCGATTACAGCTTGAATGGGGGGACCCGATCGAACATTTAATTACAATTGGAAATGGGAATACTGCATTAGGTTCACTACATTTAAGTGCTTATGGAGAAATTCTTGTTTCACCATACATTCCGTTATCTATCGGTTCCGTTAGAAAGCACACATTTAGTGAATATTTGGAAGCAAATCTTTTAGATGATTATAACACGGAATTAATTCGAAAAATAGTTTCGTTAGTGCAGGATGAGCAAAGTCTGGATGTGCATGAAGTTGATTCTAATATTCCAGCAATTTTTACAGGAGAAAATCTTGAATTAGATTATCTTGATTTGAATTACGAGGAAAAAAGTGCTGTTTTATGTGAAAAATATTTTAAATAAAAAGGAGGAGGTAAAATGTATCTAACATTAAGAGACAGAGATGCAGATAAGATTATTGAATATCTGAAAAAGAAAGAAGATAAAATTGTTATTGAGACAGAAATTAACAGAAAAGTAAATATTAAGAATAAGTTGGTTTTGCGTAATTTACTTTTTAATCGCAGTATTATTCCATTTGCGAAACTTACAGAAAAAAATGAGATTATAAGATTAGGCTTTTTAAATCCTTCTATGGAAAATTTGGCTAAAAATTATATTATTGTACAGTATTTGGAACTGGGTGACGAGGAATTTGTTCGAGAGTATATACAATTTGCAGAAGATTATTGTAAGAAAAACGGATTAGGAAAAATAAAAGTGTTTATAGGAGAAAAGGTTGCAGGAAGTAATCTGCAAGAAATGGTTACTTGTGTTGAAAAAAATGGATTTGTAAAAGAAGTAGAATATGAAAATGTATTAGGTAAACAGTTCCTTTTTGCTAGATTAGTAAGTGGTGATACAAATGCAGACAATTAAATGGGAATTAACACCGTATTGTAATTTACACTGTAGACATTGTGGTGCGGAATCAAAACATAAACGAAAAATTTTGAGTCTAGAAGAAAATAAAATTATTGCAAATATGCTCAAGGAGCAAGGGGTTACAAGCATAAGGTTTATTACAAAAGAAACGTGTATGTATCCGCATTGGCTTGATTTATTTGATTACATAAGTGAAATGGGAATAAGAATTATGCTTATAACCAATGGAACTTTACTTACGGAATCAATATTGGAAAGATTATATGCTTGTAATATTGATTTGATAGCTATTAGTCTAGAGGGGATTTCAAGTAAAACAAACGATTATGTGCGTGGTGAAGGAGTGTTTGAACGTATCATGACCATGATGGATATAGTGAGAAAAATGAATCATAAGTATGGTTATGATTTACCAGTAGGGATTCAATTAAACCTTACACAGATGAATTTGTGTGAAGTGGATGATATGATAGATTTTTGTAATTCACTACCAATAAATGTATTAAGTATAGGTTCAGTGATAGCAACTGGAAATGCCAAATTTAACAGAGAAATTTGTCTTGAGCATAAGCAGGCTGTAAGTGCTGCATATAAAATTATTGAAAATTATCAGAAAATAGAAAAGAAACAGTTTTTTTTAAATTTTAAACTATTCTCTACTTATGAAACCATATATGCAAACTTAATTAATAATACGGAATTGCTTCCTACTGTTCATAAATGTTCTGTGGTTGACTCTTTGTTTGAGGTAATGAGTGATGGAAGTCTGTGTAGATGTAATTTACTGGAAGATGAGGGTGTTATTTCAGATGAAGATTTAAGTGCAGGCTCTATCTATGACTATGATGTTAATTCTGAAGCTGTTAGTGAGGATAAGGTTGAAAAGTGGTTGGGCTACAGAAATAGTGGTTTCTGTCAAAAATGTTTCTTTAGGGAAGATTGTAATCTTTGTCTTCTTACTAGTCAAAGGTCGGAAGAACTAAGTGAGCAAAAAAAAATATGTGAAGAATATTATAACAAAATTATGGCATTGAAGGAAATGGTTTATGAAGGAAAATGCTTGTTTGGTATAAATGAACGCACATTTGTTAAGGAGTATAAAGATTATATGAAGTTAACAAATGCGTTTTCAGGAGATGTTACATTCTATGGTAAGGATTGTGATGTAATTAGACTTTTGATGCAGACAGAAAGTGTGACTGATTTAGAGAAATATGAAGAATTGATTGTAAGGTTATTGTTATACGACATGTTAAAAATAAAAAACAAAGGATAGGAGATTTTTATGATAAAAGAAAGCATACCCATAGTAAAAAGTGATGTAATTGTATTTAAAAAGAAGTTAAAAAATGAATTAATACTGCGGACGAAGTATTCTTTAGATCGTTCGAATTTTAAGTTGAATGCTTGTGCAAAGGCTTTTTTTGAATTATGCAATGGTGAGAATACATGCGAAGATATAATAAATGAGATGAATAGAAGATTTTCAGATATACCTGTGGAAGTAATTCAAAGAGACTTTGAAAAAACACTAAAGGAATTTCAAAAGAGAGGTGTTATTGGATGGAAAAATAGTATTAACGCATTTGCGGATGATATGGAGAAGAAAGTGAATGAATCTGTAAGTTACTGTATTTGCGATTATAATGAAGCATCTAATCTGGCGTCTTATCAGGATAAGTTTGATATACATTATTTATCTCCTTATTACGGAGATAAATTTCTTGTAGATAATTCGACAATTGAAACTTATATGATGTACAATAATATGTTTATATTTCAATATAAGATAAATGGTGAAGTTGCAGGAGAGGTACTATGTGAATCTAATTATGTCGATTATTCTATTCAGTTAGCATACCTGTCTTATGATTCAGAAAAAGTTAGTGATAAAGAATTATTGGAGTTCTTTAATTGGATTATGAGAAGTATTACAAAATGTATTAATATAGAAAAAATATATGAAAAACGATACTTCTTCTGTTATATAGAAACAATTCAAAAGGATATTGGCTTCTTAAAGGGATTCCAATATCATGGCATTCTAAAAAATGAAATAAAGGATAAGGGTGATATTGGTTGCTATACATATTGCCATTAAAACATAGCTTGTGGTAGTAACAGTTATTTTCGCAACTGTACTATATAAATTATTAAGAAGAAAGGAGGAGCACTATGGGCGTTTATCAAGAACCAATTGTGGTAGATGAAACAAATGGAATAGAACCACTGTATTGTACAGTAGCTTTAATCGTTGCTGTAGCTTATGCAGCAGTAGTTTATGAAGCGGCAGCATTTGTATCAGTTTTAGCGGCGGGACTAGTTGCAGTCGGGGTTTTAGCATTCGGGCCAAGCTGTGCTTGAAAATTGATGCTAGAAAAATGAAAAAGGAGCTGTGCTAATACATTCTAAACAGTCTATGTTCAAGTATTTAGTATGGCTCCGTTCTGGATTATACGAGGTTATAATATGAAAACAGATTTTATGATTGAAACGAAGAGCGAGCAGATTTTAGGTGAAATGAAATTAGAAGTTAAGAGAGAAAATAATATTGTTAGAGTCTATATAGAGCAATTTTTGTACAATAATACGAGAATGAAAGAACTTCTGATGGATGAAGATGGAAATGTGCTTAAGTATTCTTTAGTCATTAGTGACTGGATGAACAATAGAGAGGAATTTTTTTTTGAATACATAGAAAAAGAGGAAGCATATTATGATTCAAAAGAAGACGCTTACTTACGGATAGGAAAACAAAAAGTATTTGAATCGTTTTATAGTTGTCCAAAGTTATTTTTTAAGGAAGAAAAGGGCCAAGTAAAGATATTTGATTTCACACAAAGTATGTATACAGCTTTAATCTATAAGAGCTGGTTTGCATTAGAGGAGAATTGCATACAAATAATAGCACCTGCATGTGTAAAAATGGTATTTAATCAGTATATGGAATTGGTAAGATATGAAGATATAAACACAAGAATACAATATGTTTAAGAAATGAAAATTTTATTAATATATATCATGATGTAGATATAAGTTTATATTAGGAATATGAGATAGGATGATTCAATAAAAAATAGGGTATGATGTGAAGGAGTGGTAAAGAAGTATTAGAGAATTAATAAAAAAGTTTATACGGAAAGAGCGTAGCTAAAAGGCAAATGTATCTCGATAAGTTGTAAATGCAATTACGATAAATAAGTATGAGACGTCTGTAGGCTTATGTATGAAGGATATTTTTTGAGACAATAATCGAGGAATTACTTACTATTTTAAAGTAACTTTTTATCATTTAGTGAAAAGATAGACGAGGAGGAAATATAATGAGATATGATGGAAAAAGAGGGCTTTGGTGGATATTTACATTGGTGTTTTACAATTTAGCTATTGTATGGAGTGTGGTAGAAAGGGAAAAATATAATGGTTTTGTTGTCTGTCTGATTGCTCTTTTGATCGGAGATGTATTTTTACTGGTTCTAAATGCTAAGACATATGTAGAAGTAAAAAATAATGTGCTGATTGTTGTATTGGGATTTTCCCGAAAGAGTATTAATTGCGACAGCATTACTTCGTTAGAGAAAACACATTCTCCGATTGCATCAATGGCATTATCTTTTGATAGAGTTAAAGTAAGTTGTGGAACAGAATGTGTGTATGTTTCAGTAAAAGATAATGACAAGCTGATTAGGGATTTGAAAGATTTAAATCCAGGAATTAAAGTGAAATAAGAGAATCCTATAACTGTTGATTTTACGAACTGGTGAGGCAAATTGCTTGTTCAAGAAGCTTAATGGCGAAGAATTAGGTGTAGTTATATTTCTAGCTGGTAATCTTGTGTAATAAGATTTACGTAGCTTTGTTTGAGAGCAACATAGAGTTATTCATCGCTTGCCAAAGGTATACATCATCAACTTGATTGAATATTCTTGTATTTCGAAATCACAAATTCGGCATACACAAATAAGCGAATCAAAAGTGATTTCCAAATCACCGGACAGGTGATGGAAACCTATCCGGAATATCAACTGTTCCCAATAAGGAACCGGATTTATATAAGGGAATAGTGGATATTTGCAAAATACATCTGTGGGCGATTAAAGAAACTGGTTTTACGTGTGTTGATGAAATGTTATATCCGGAAAATCATCGTTATTTAAATGATTTATTGGGGTATGTAACGGTTGGAACTCGTTCTGTTTAGAATCAACAGCATAGATTAACTGCTAGCGGATTAAATATTCAAGTTGGAATGATAAATCCAACAAGTGGGAGCTTGTCGGTTATGATGAATTTTATTGATGTTGCACAATGTAAGCATACGTTTTTTATATAGGGGATGGGAAGTTAATACGCAAGGAAATCTGTTTACACATGCTATATTGAGAGGATATGAAAATAAGCATGGACCAATAACAGGTGTTGAAAGTAACCTCCATTTGGAGGGGGTTGAGTTAAAATGTAATGCAAATGTGTAATTCAATTCAAGAAATACACGGAAAAGATGCTAATTGAACAATCGGACAATGGAGTGTTCAAGGTATAAAAAGTAAATTAGGGCGCACCTGACAAGGGCGACACTGTAAGACAGTGTGACAGCACCAGAGACGCAGGGGAAAGATAACCGATTCGTGTCGGCTTTCCTTTGCGTCTCTTTTTTATGCAGATGAAAAGACCTTTCTTTCGGTTATCAGCCGGAAAGAGAGGAAATATGTACGATATTAAAGAAAGTGGAGCAAGAATCAAGGAATTACGTTTGAAAAGAGGTGTGACACAGGAACAAATGGCAAATGATTTGGGAGTTACTGTAGAAACCATAAGCAGAATTGAAAGGGGAGTTAGAGGGGCATCTATTGATTTGATTTCTATATTGTCAGGATATTTTAATACTACTATTGATTTTTTGGTAGATGGAAAGGCAGTAGAAGAGTGTAATAATCTGCTTCAAGGATTGGATGAAACAAAAAGGGCAAAGGTAATAGCCATAATGAAGTGTGTGATAGAAAATATTTAATCAACCTACGAGGACTAGTTACCCGACCTGAAAGGTCCTAAAAAAACGGAAAGCAGTTATATAAAATGAATACATAGCCAACAACAGAAGAAAAGCACTTAGACCTAATTACTAAGATGAATGAACAAGTGATTTAAAGAGGGTGTTGGCTTGAATATTGAAAAAATGAATAGGACACGCATACATCTGATTTTATTTTCGCCGTTATTTGTTATGTAATTTATATACGGATAGGGGTGGCGGAAACCCATTTCGTGCGACGAAGCTCCTCGATGCAGATCGCCTTGCAGAATTATTTTGTGGTTGTGGTGGTCTTGCATTGTGCCTGTGAAGGTTCTAAGCAGAGGTTTGTGCCTACCGGAGATTGGCAACCGGAGATAATGAGATAGAACAGCACCGGAATTTCAGCGAAACGCATTTTCCGGGAGTGGCTCCCTGTAGATTCCGTCTGGATGGGCATGATGGAGGTGCAGTGTGGGATGAAGCCGTCTCAATGTATGTTACCCGGCTGGGGGTTCTGATTGAGAAATCAGCTCAAAGAAATCTTTTTTGATTTTTATGGATAATGTGGCATTCGTGCCATGTTGTCCTTTGAGATAAGGAAGCTGACACATACATTGTTATATGAAGGACAGCTTTCTTATTTCAGAGGATAACTGCCGGCGTAATCTCTGTAAAAATCTATGAAAGAGCAGGTACAAATATGTGCAATATAGGAATTGTATTAGGAGACGCCGGGGTTAAATTGCCTACGGCTATTTTATTTATGAACTCCAACAAGTCGGAGCGTAATATCCGTAAGAAGGTTGCTAAAGCCAGAGAGAAATGTATGTCACAAGGAATTGTCTTGGGACATGATGTGGTAATCAACAAAGGGCCTGACAGAGACATTGACCGTGATGCAGTCAATATGCTTATCACATTTCTTCTTGATGGGGAATATCAGATGATTGTGGTGGACAAGCTCACAGACCTTACATCTGATTTATCTGATTTGGAGGAGTTTTTGAATGATGCGGCTGCGATTGGTGTGAGTGTATTTGAACTTTCCACTATGCAGATAGGACATCATGTGTATATGGAAGGCTGCCCGGATTGTTCGGCTATTGGTAAAATCATAAATCTGAGGTCTTGATATGAAGATCAGACGAGGAGACATATTATATGTTGATTTAGGTGTGCAATATCAGGGAAGCATTCAGGGCAGTATGCGTCCGGTGGTGGTAGTAAGTAATAATATGGCGAACAAGCACAGTACCGTGATAACGGTTGTTCCCTTGTCTACCAAAATCAACAAAAAGAGAAATCTTCCCACTCATGTATTTGTGTCAGCGTACAAGTCTGAGGGGCTGGAACAGCACAGTATCGCACTTTGCGAACAGGTGACAGCTCTCGATTATGGCAGAATTATTGAGAACATGGGCAAGGTTGATAAAGATACTCTTGCAAGAATAACCGAAGCTGTGCAGGTGCAGGTCGGGGTATTTGATAAGTATAACTAATAATAAGGTAAATGTAGCAGAGCCGGGCGGGAGTGTCCGGCTTTGACATATTTGTCCGTGATAGGACAAAGTATGTCATTCATATAATGAAATGTGGATTGGAGGTCAGAAGAATGAAGGTTGCAATTTATATAAGAGTTGGAAATAAAGAACAGCTTGAAGCAGATAAAGAAATTGAAGTTCAGAGAAATGAGTTGAGAGACTTTTGTGAAAAGAAAAATTATAAGATAGTTTCCGAATATGCAGAGCGACGAAGTGGATTAACAGAATCTCAGATAATAGAAGAGTTAAAACGATGTATTAGAGAAAAAGAAATACAGGGTGTGGTAATAACTGATTATTCCAAAATCAGTCGCAATATAAATGAGCTTATGAACTTTTGCAACTTTATGAAAGAGAATGGTGGGACTTTGGTAAGTACAAATCATACCGAAAAGCAGGAAAAAGAAATAGATTTTGTCAGTCTCAGAAAGGCATAGGACAAAGCAACTAAATAATAGAATAGGAAATAATAGAAAGAAAGAGGTAGCGTATGTTTTGTTTGACTGATGAAGAACTTGATGCAATGGCATCTGTTGATGTCCGTACAGTTGATATAAATACATTAACGGATTTAAGAGATATTGTAATAGATACAAAACTTCCGGTTGCAAAGAAACTGGAGTTATTTGCCCGCCAGACAAACAATGTTTATGTTCATCGGATAGAGGATTATGTTGTAAAGGTCAGGTTTCAGGAGGAGGGACCGAGTATTGATGACAAAATGGAGGAGTATTTAAGACATTTAGCAGAAATTCATATCTGAGAAAACAAAAAATATCTTGAAAGAAACAAAAAGTTATGTTAACCTAAAAGCGGGACTAAATAGTAAAAGACTCTTGTCTTTTAGGGAAAAAGCTAACTATAACCTAAAAGTCAGGAGTGATTATATGAAGAATAAACATTTTCTAGCAGCCATGTACCTCCGTCTTTCAAGGGATGATAGTGATGTCGGTGATGCGACAGACGGAAAGGGCAATGTGAAAGCCGAGAGTAACAGTATCGGTAATCAGAGAGAGCTGATCAGAGCCTATATCTATGAACAGCAAGATATTGAATTATATGATATTTATGTTGATGATGGATTTTCGGGCAGTAATTTCGACAGACCAGAATTTAAAAGAATGATGAGCGATGTTGAAGCAGGCAGGGTAAATTGTGTGATTGTAAAAGACCTGTCTCGTTTTGGTCGTGATTATATTGAATCCGGGAGGTACATTCAAAAAGTATTCCCGGCTCTTGGCGTGCGTTTTATTGCACTTACAGACCATTATGACAGTTTTCATGCGGATGCAGGAGAAAGCGGAATTGTACTTCCTGTAAAGAATTTTATCAATGATTCTTATTGTAGGGATATATCCACAAAAGTAAAAAGTCAGCTAGAGGTAAAACGAAAAAATGGGGGATGTATTGCTCCGTTTGCTCTCTATGGATACCGAAAAGCAGAATATAACAAAAACCAGCTTGTCATTGATGAATATGCAGCAGATATTGTAAGAAGGATATTTGAATGGAAGATGGATGGAATGGCTGTTTCTGCTATTGCAGAAAAGCTGAATGGATTAGGTGTTTTATCTCCCAAAGAGTATAAAAAGTCTATTGGAAGTAATTATAAAGGCGGTTTTTCCGGTGCAGTTAAGTCTATGTGGAGCAGTTCTACAGTTAAGAGAATATTGAGTAATGAAGTTTATTTAGGACATCTGATACAGGGGAAAACTGAAAAAATAAATTATAAGCTGAAAAAAAGTGTGGAAAAACCCAAAGAGGAGTGGGTAAAGGTAGAGAATACCCATGAAGCAATTATTTCAGAAGATAATTTCCTGATTGTACAAAATCTGTTAAAGGTAGATAGCAGGGTTAGTCCTGTTTCGGAAAAGAGCAGTCTTTTTGCAGGGGTTCTTTTCTGTGGAGATTGTGGTGAGCAAATGATTCGACGAGTAAATCGCTATAAAGATACACAGAAGGTATATTATATTTGTTCCACCAAAAATAGAGGAGAGGGTTGCACAAGACATAGTATAGAGGAAGAAAAACTGAAAAGGATTATGCTTGAATCAATCCAAAGATATGCAAATTACTTCTTGGAAGAAAAGAGAGTTTTTGAGAAGTCGCTGGAACTTGAGACTAATTTTGAGGCTGTTGTTCGATATGATACGGAAATAGCAAGATTGAAGCAAGAACAGGATAAATATTATTCTCTATGTTCAGGACTGTATGAGGACTTAAAGAATGGGATTATATCTAAAGAAGAGTTTGAACGACTGCATGGAGAGTTTAAGAGAAAAGCTACAGAATTTGAAGATGCACAGAAGAAGCAGGAAAACATGATTAAGCAGCTTTTCAAAAATGGTGTAATCTCAGCAGGGCGACTAAAGACGATGCAGGATTGTGCGGAACTGAAAGAAATAGACCGTCATACCTTATGCAGTATGGTAAAAGAAATTCTTGTATATGAAGAACAGAGAATTGAAATCGTATTTTATTACACGGATCAATATCGCATAATGAGTGAAGTGAATAAGAGAATACAGAACAGAGAAAAAATTAAGTGTCTGTCAGAAAGGAGTGCATAAATATGGGAAGAGTATCAAAACGAAAAGCAGTTGAAAAACAGTTTGTTGTCAACAGTAGTGTGAGACGGTATAGAGCTGGTATTTATGCCAGACTTTCTTCAGACCAGGATATAAAGAAAAACGAGTCCGTGGAAGTGCAGATAGAAATTGCTCGGAAGTTTGTGGAGGAATTTAATCAGAAGAATACGGGTGAGGTAATAGATGTAGTTGAGTGCTATACTGATTTGGGGAAAACCGGAAGTAACTTTGAAAGAGAAGGTTTTCAGCGTTTATTACAGGAGATAAGACTTGGTGAGATAAACTGTGTTATAGTGAAAGATTTGTCCAGATTTGGAAGAAATTATTTAGAAGCAGGTAATTATATAGAGAAAATATTTCCATTTTTAGGAGTTAGATTTATAGCAGTTGCAGATGGATTTGATACCGGAAAAGAAGGAAATGAAAATAAGCAGATGGCTTCAGAAATCAAAAATCTTGTAAATGATATGTATGCAAAGGATTTTTCTAAAAAGGCTAAGATACATTTAAAACAAAGGAGAGAAGAAGGTTCCTATGTTGGAGGTCCGCCACCTTATGGATATATATCGAGTTGGAATGATAAAAGGCGTGTACTGATACCGGACGATAATACTGCGGTCATTGTAAAGTTCATTTATGAGAGATTTGTGGAAACAGAAAGTTATGCTGTGGTTGCCGATCTGTTAAACCGAAGAAAAATAAATCCGCCCGCTATATATAAGAAAACAAAAGAGGTATATCATTCTTCTGATGAGAAAGAGTATAAAGGTTGGGATAAGAGTGCAGTTGAAAGAATTTTAAAAAGTGATACCTATTCAGGAACTTTGGTGCAGGGAAAAACCTCTATTACAGCAAAGAATGAGAGGAATCGCATTCACAAATCTGAGGAGGAATGGGTAGTTACGAAGGATGCCCATGAATCATTGATTAGTATGGAATTATACCGGAAAGCTAAGGAAATTCAAGAAAAGATAGCACAAAAGACAGCTTCGCATAAAAACCATACAAAGGGTTATCCGATAGAAGAAAACATATTTGACAGTGTTCTATATTGTGGAGTATGCGGAAGAAAAATGACTAGAACCAGTTATGTGAAAGAATATGCGGATGGAGGTAAGGCTCGACTCGATGGTTATTTTTGCTTGAATGGTGGACAAACAAAGGTTACAGTTTGCCCTGAGTCTAATCGCATATCAAAAGCAGAACTTGTAGACATACTACGCCCTCTTATTCGTATGGAATTTGCAGTTTTTCTTGATAAACCTAAAAAATATGTAGAGTTTGGTAATGAGCGTATTTCTGAATCCGTTAAAAGGGCAGAAGCGAAGCTGCACGAAACAGAAGTGAAGATAAGACGCTTTCGTGAAGAAGAAAGTAGCGTGTATATGGATTATCGTGCCGGAAAGATTCTACAAAAGGATTATGTAGCTTATAAAATGCAACAAGAGGATAAATTGATTGAATTAAGAAAGGTCGAGGAAGGACAGAAAAAGGATATAAAGACTTTGGAAAAACTGTCGGGAAGATACCTGTCTGCGATAAGGGCGTTACTAAAACTGAAATCCGGTAAGGAATTAACAAAGGATATGGTAGAAGCATTTATATCCAAAATCTATGTTTATCCGGGAAAAAGAATAGAAGTTCTTTTTACTTTCACGGCTGATTGCATGGAAGGGGTGAAGTAATGGAATATTTGGCAATGTATCTCCGATTATCAATCGAGGACGAAGGCGATAAAGACGAGAGTAACAGTATTAGTAATCAAAGAAAACAGATATATGAGCACATACATCACGATTCTGAACTATCCCGATATGAGGTGGTGGAGTTTTGTGATGATGGCTACTCCGGAACCAATATGGAAAGACCGGGTATGCAGAAAATGTTAAAGGAGGTAAAGGCTAACAATATTCGATGTATCATAGTAAAGGATATGTCCCGTTTTTCAAGAGATTATATTGAAATGGGTACTTATTTGAATCAGATATTTCCTTTTATGAACATTCGATTTATTTCAATCAATGATCACTATGACAGCAGGGAACATCACGGAAATACCATAGAGATTGATACTGCTTTTCAGACACTCTTATACGATTTATATAGTAAGGATGTATCTGTGAAGGTAAAGGCTTCTTTTGAAAACAAATGTGCAAATGGAGAGTATGTTTTCGGACAGGTTCCCTTTGGATATGAAAAAAGCAAAGAAGTAAAAAATGCTGTTGTTGTAAATGAAAAAGAAGCTACCATTGTACACTATATCTTTTCTCTTGCTATGCAGGGAAAAAGCAGTATACAGATTGCAAGACAGCTTCATGAGGAAAATGTACCGACAATTATGCAGATGCGTAAGCCTAACAAGGAGTATACAGATGGTAAAGTGCATTCTTGGAGTGAAAATTCTGTTAGAAGAATGTTAAACAACCGTTTCTATCTTGGAGAAATGGCATACGGTAAATCTGTTAGAAAGTCAGTGGGTAGCAAAAATAGCATTTCTGTTCCAATGGAGGATTGGAAAGTAATAAAGGAACACCACGAAGCTCTAATTTCAGAAGAAATATTTGAGCAGGTATCTTTATTCAGACCGGAACATTCGACGAAAAGAAACCGTGAGAAGCATCCGCTTACAGGGAAATTGTATTGTGGAGGATGTGGTTATTCTTTGAATTATAAGCCACTTAGAGGTAAGAACAGGAATAGAAGATTTGAGTGCAGAAAGCACGCATTATTAAAAATTCCGGAATGTTGTACCTATATGAGTGCTGATTTATTGGAAGAAACGGTATTACTTATGCTGAATAAAGAGTTGATGCTCCGAGGGGATGCTGTAAAACAAAATCAGAAGCTTACTTCGTTTCAGAAGTCTGGTATTGCATCGTTGAAGAGAAAACTAGAGAATTATCAATCTGAAATGAAGCAGGCGAGAGCGAAGAAAGATAACTTGTATGAGCAGTACGCTCTTAGTGGTCTTACTAAAGAAGCGTATCAAAGTGATGCCAACGAGCTTGCAGAGCAAATAACCTTGTTATCTGTAAAGATTGAGGAAACAGCCGGGAAGTTGGCTGTAATGGAAAGTGAATACCAAAAGGCAGAAGAAGATATGAAGCAGATAATTCGATATTCACATATAGAAAAGTTGACTCAGGATGTAGTAGATACATTCATTAGCAAGGTATATGCTTATAAGGATAAGAGAGTAGAAATTGAGTGGAATTTTAGTGTAGATCGAGGGTGCAGGCAGGCAAAAGCAACTTGACAATAACTTACCATTATTTTTTGCCTGACTTAGCACATATTTACCATTACCCCAACGAAGATATGCGGGTTAGCGAGAATTTCTTTAAAAAAAAGTTAAAAAAGTTCTTAGCAATAACTTGACATTAAAGGGGTAGGGAAGGCTTATATTGTCTGGGATTTTTTGAGACAAAATCACATAATGGTAAAGATGTCAATCAAATGCGGATTGAGAATATTGCAGGTTGTGAACTATTAAAAAAAGAAGAATCAGTAGATGATGTGCTTGTTGTTTATTGTGCAAAGCATCCGGCACATAAGTTTACGACGGTCGTGGGATGGTATAAACATGCTACAGTTTTCAGACATTATCAAGAGGCAGTGTTTGCTCCAGAAGATATACAATATTACAATGCAATTGCAAACTCATCTGATTGTGTCTTACTTCCTGCAGGGCTCAGATCAAGAAAGGTACAATGGGAAGTCCCAAGAAAATCAAATGGTTGGGCTTATGGATTTGGACGGGCAAATGTGTGGTATGCAAGTGAAGAAGATAGTAGGTTACAAGATTATCTTACGAGATTAGTAAAACAGATTGATGAATATGATGGCGAAAATTGGATTGACAAGTACGCTAAGTAATGAGGTACACATATTATGGGAAACGAATCAGGTGAATGGATTATGCATGGCATGAAGTGGGATAATCCGGATTGCATCCATTCTGTAGATGAAGCAATCAAGTATATAAATGAATTTGGCTTTTTACCATTATTTGAGAATGATATAGACGGGTTTTCACTTGAAGAAAGAACTGTTCTAGAGTACTGGTGGAGTGATAATCCGGAGATTGATCCATGGATGTGGCGGGCTATTATAGCAAGGCGGCATGATATCGTCTATGGAAAATTCTTTGATAAGAAGGCAGGATTTATATCAAAAAAGTGGCTTCCTGTATTTGCTAATTATCGCCGGGATGGATATGATTTTGATGCATTATATGATGATGGGAAAGCTCCTAATAAGCATAAAAAGATAATGGTCAATTTTATAGAAGATAATGCTGATTCAGAGATTTATTCGAATGAATTGAAAAAACAAGCTGGATTTGGCAAGGATGGAGAAAAAGGATTTGATGGTGCAATAACGAATCTTATGATGCAGACATATCTGTGCAACTGCGATTTTAAGAAGAGAGTGAATAAGAAAGGCATGGAATATGGATGGGATGTTGCAGTGTATTCATCTATCGAGCATATCTATGGATACGATTATGTGACTTCCTGCTATAAGGATAATCCGCTGGATTCATGGAAACAGCTTGTAGACTATATGCATGAGATATATCCGGAGGCAACGGATAAGCAGATAAGGAAGATATTAAAGTAATACAAGTACAAACTTAGCGATGAAGGAATATTTCCGCTTATATTTAATGCTATTCTATTTTTAGCGATTTCTTCGAACTATTCAACCTATCTTGAAATATGTGGAAATATCACAAAAATCGAATGAGAATTTTGTGGTGGGTTACACGCTTAACCTTTGTGAAAACTATATTTCTATTGTAATATTGAATCAGAATATTAAAAATCAGTAATCAATGCGATGTAGAGCAAAGGAGAGAGCACATGGATAAAGAAATGACCGTAAATGGGAAAAGCTATACAATAATTAAATTGCTGGGAAAGGGTAAAGGTGGATATTCCTATTTGGCAGAGTCGGGAAATAACAGGTATGTTTTGAAGCAGATACATCATGAACCTTGTGATTATTATCAGTTCGGAAACAAGCTTGAGGCAGAAATCAGGGATTACAAGAAACTGAAAGAAATCGGAATAAAGATGCCTGCCATGCTTGAAACAGATGTGAAAAATGAACGTATTTTGAAGGAATTTATTGATGGTGACACTATTTATCAGTTGATTTTAGAAGAAAAGATGAAAACTGACTATATCGAGCAATTGCATAGAATGTGTGCGCTTTTATATGCTTCCAATACAAATATTGATTATTTTCCAACGAATTTTGTTGTACATAACGAAGAAATATATTATGTAGATTTCGAGTGCAACGATTACATGGAAGAATGGAATTTTGAAAACTGGGGTGTAAAATACTGGTCAAAGACACCGGAATTTTTGCAGTATGTGAAAGAACATTCATGATATAAGTATGGTTTTGGGTGGTATAATGATGGCGAAATTAAGTAAATTTGAAAGGTTTTATTTTGGTTATGTTTCAAGTAAATAATAACGGTATAAGATGTAAATTTGCCAATATCGAAGATTTTGATGAAATTCAAAAATTGTATTGGAATCTTATTGAGCAAAGCAAGGATGAACCATCTTTTCCGGGATGGAAGAAGGGGGTGCATCCATCGCCGGATATGCTCATGGAGAGTATTAAACAAAAGCAAATGTATATTTTAAAAGCAAATGAAGTAATAAAGGCATGTGCCATATGCAATCATCTTTCAAATGAGGAATATGCAAATGTTTCGTGGCGAATTAAAGATACTGGACAAAATGTGTGTATTATTCACGCATTGGCAGTCGGTTATGATTATCGTGGTCAGGGGCTTGGAAAGATACTTGTGAATCATATTATATCTGACGCAAAGGAAAGCGGAAGTGAAGCGATTCATCTTGATGTGATAGATAATAATGTTGCTGCAGAAGCCTTTTATAAGGGTCTTGGCTTTCAGTATATAAGTACAGAGAACATTTTTTATGAGGTTGTAGGACACAGAAACTTCAAAATGTATGAGTATATTCTACGTGAATGATAAAAACAGGAGAATTGGCATTTACAGGGCAAATCAAATTCGGTATAAAGCGGTTTGATTTGCCCTCGTTTTTTACTTCGATATTGCAGGGCGTCACTCTACAGACACGCAGTTCGAACAAGTCTATAATTCCTTGATTTTTTCATTCATTTTTCTGACATCATTGCGATAGTGAAGCATGAAGCATCCCCAAATTATAAATGCCAAAGCTATTTGAAATATGGCTGCAATAATTCCGTGAGTGATAGAACTGGTTCCTCCTATCCATCCGACAGTATATGCAACGATTGTATAAATAATACAGCCTGTTCCCATTGATTACGCTTGCGGATGGGCGATATCGGAGGATTATAAGGAGAGTACATTACAAATATTATTTGATAGGGCTGATTCCTATATGTATGAAAATAAACAGTTATGTAAGAAGCAAAATCAATGAGTAAAAGCAGATACCATAATTACCGCTGATGCAGTATACTTATCCTTACCGGTCCGTTATTGTGCTTTATCAGGTGTCTGTATATCACAATCACTGCGATTATGAAGCAGCCAATCTGGATTGAGGCTGTTTTTATAGTCAAAAGGACATTGAATGCAAAAAAACCAAATGTCAGAATAGATCTGAGCGAATGTGGATTTATTATTACTACAACTGAAAAGAATATAAAGAAAAATGCTAGATAGACAGCCGGATGCAATTCCGGAAACAGGCCCAAAAGGACTCCGAAGGAGGCGGTAATAGCTTTACCGCCTTTTTCTTTTTGTAGAAAAGGAAATGCATGTCCAAAGACAGGTGCAACTAAAACCGGTACGAACGGCAGGGAGTTAATATCTAAATATTTCTGACCCAGATACACCGGGATAAATCCCTTTGCAAGCTCACATATGAGTGATAGTATTCCGCATAAAAATCCACCATACATAAATGCGTTGCTCACACCCGGATTGTGGTCATCGGGAAGTGTGCAGATATCAATGTTTTTTAATAGTTTTGGTATCCAGTAAGCAAAGAGAGTGCTTCCGAGTACGAAGCCTAAGAGTGTAAATAAAAAATATAGCATGATAATTTCCTTATAGTTTTATAGTTACATGGTTTTATAGTCAGTCAGTTGTATTAGTGTGAGTCAGTTCTTCGAGCAGACCAACAATCTGTATGGCAGCATAGGGCTTTCGCTCACGGCGCTGTGCACGTATCATTTCTGCATTTAGCTCTTTATTTTCTATCATTATTTTCCCAAGCTCAATCTGCTTTGACAGACGCTTTGATGAGACAGACAGATGACGTTTTTTGAAAAATGCAACATTTGCTGCCTCGCATCCGGGGATTGGAGCAGTGTGTACAATCGGTATATTTTTTACAAGTGCCTCAGTTGATGTGAGGCCGCCTGGCTTTGTATAGATTACATCACAGGCATCCATGAAAAGTGAAACCTGATTGGTGTAGCCTATTACGTGTACACGTTTGTTGAACTTAAACTCATTTTGCAGTATGCGTTTTATTTTAGTATTGTTGCCGCAAATGATTACAATATGCTCATCATTATGGCATCTTATTGCAAGCTCTGCGGCAAAGACAGCAAGCTTGCCAAAACCCATGCTGCCACTCATCACAAGAAAGATAGGCACATCGGATGGCAGATGTAATCTTGTTCTTGCAGCAGCTTTAGCAGTCCTTGTACAGAAGGCCTGTCGTACCGGGATGCCTAATGGCAGCAGCTTGTTTTCAGGAATACCACGTTTTGCAAATTCATCTGTCAGATCATCGTGTGGAATAACATAATAATCCATATTTGTCTCTTCCCAGAATGGGATACAGGTGTAGTCGGTTCCCACAGCGACGGCAGGGATATGAAGCAGATTTTTTCGCTTCATGCAGCTCAGAGTCTCAGCAGGGTACAGATGAGGTGTGACGACAGCATCAAAGCCGTTTGATTCAATGTATGCTGATAGCTTTTTACAAAGCAGGGCATTGGCAAAATAGACAGGGGATTTACGTTTATCACTCGATATCAGCATGCCAACCTTATAGAGTAGTCCGAAGAAAAACGGAATATGCTTTACAATGCCTATATATGCTCCTGATACTGCGTGCGATGTTCCTTTACCCGATAAGAGAAACATATCTATCATTGTCACAGAATGTCCTTTATGCTCTGCCGCTTCTTTTATAGCTTTACCGGCACTGTTGTGTCCCTCGCCGGTGTCACAGGATAAAATAAGAATTTTCAAACCGTTTAATTCCTTCCTAAATAAAATATGCGATAAGTGTACCATAATTTTTTAAAATAATCTACAGTGCAATAAAAGGTTGACATATCCCAGTTCAAAGCTTATTGTGGTAGCTGGAATGTACAAAATAGTATAATTACAAACTACAGATTACTGATATGACGGAGGCTTAATTTGAGATGGAAAATTTAATGTTTTGTCTAAATGCCACAGGACCTATTTTTCTGATGATGGTGTTTGGACTTTCTCTTCGCAAGGTGGGGATTTTGGACGAAGACTTTGCAAACAGGATGAATAAGTTTGTGTTTAAGATACCTTTACCTTTTTTACTGTTTAGTGATCTTGCGTCAGTTGATTTTTCAAGGGTTTGGAACATTAAATTTATAGTATTCTGCTTTGTGGTTACGTTGATAAGCATTACAATATCAACACTTGTTTCCTGTCTGTGGAGGGATAAATCTATACGGGGCGAGTTTATACAGGCCTCATACAGAAGCAGTGCGGCACTGCTTGGAATTGCTTTTATCCAGAATATTTATGGAAACGCAGGTATGGCACCCGTCATGATTATAGGAAGCGTACCGCTTTACAACGTGATGGCTGTTATGGTGCTTTCATTTTTTAAGCCGGGGCAAAACGGCATAGACAGGGCAGTGCTCAAAAAGACATTTAAGGGAATAGTGACCAATCCTATTATTTTAGGAATTGTTGCAGGACTTCTGTGGTCAGCTATTGGTCTGCCGTTTGCGGGAATACCGGCAAAGGCAGTGACAAGCATTGGCAATATGGCAACGCCTATGGGACTTATGGCTATGGGTGCCACATTTGATTTGAAAAAAGCATCAGCAAAGGCGAAGCCTGCATTTGCAGCCACATTTATCAAGCTTGTAGGCTTTGTGGCAGTATTTCTTCCTATTGCGGTAGCCTTCGGGTTCAGGGACAGTGAGCTTATTGCAATTCTTGTGATGCTTGGCTCAGCTACTACAGTAAGCTGCTTTGTCATGGCAAGGAACATGGGGCATGAGGGCGTTATCTCATCGACCACGATAATGCTCACGACACTGCTCAGTGCGTTTACGCTGACACTCTGGCTTTATATAATTAAAAGTATGGGGCTTGTATAAAATGGAAGAACATAACTGTTGATTTGGTGGATAATTCCTCTTTACTTTAGCGTGATAATTTGCTAATATGTTAAAAGGTTGTAGTTATTGGATGATTTTGAATAATTACAATGATTATTTAACATATGGAGGAAATGAGCATGAGAAGAGGATTAGCACTTCTTTTGACAGCAACTTTAGCACTTTCAATGACTGCCTGTGGTGGCAGCAAGGGTGCAGGAACACAAAAAAGCGAAAAGGGCGACGGCATGACCTACGCAGTTGAGGCAGGCTCAGCAGGAGAGGCTGTGGCAAAGGAAAAGGGCTTTAATTACAATTCGGTTTCATCACAGGCTGATGCGCTTATGGAGGTTAAATCAGGTACATCTGATGCGGCAATCATAGACCTTTTAATGGCAGGAGCCATGATTGGAGAGGGCACAAGCTACCCTGATTTAGTACATACAACAGAGCTTACCTCAGAGAAGTATGGTGTCGGATGCCGTAAGGGTTCTGATCTTGCTTCATATATCAACAGTGTATTCGCAGAATCATATGCTGACGGCAGCGCGCAGGAGATTGCAAAGAAATACGGAGTACAGGATTCACTTCTTGAGCAGGAGGCTTGCGAGTTCAAGCAGTCTGACAGCGACAGTGATGTGGATTATATCAAGTCACAGGGCAAGATGATTGTCGGTATCACAGAGTTTGAGCCTATGGATTACAAGGATAAGGATGACAAATGGATTGGCTTTGATGCTGATATGGCAAGACTTGTCGGTGAGAAGCTCGGTGTGGATGTTGAATTTGTAGTTATCGACTGGGACAACAAGGTTATGGAGCTTGATTCAAAGAAGATTGACGTTGTCTGGAATGGCATGACACTCACAGATGAGGTTACAAAGTCTATGGAATGCACAAATGCATACTGTAACAATGCACAGGTAGTTGTTGAGCGGGAGAAATAAAATGTTCGGGACTGTTACACAAGCACTTATGAGTGGTCTTTGGACCACCTTTGAAATATTTATACTGACACTTATATTTGCACTGCCACTGGGGCTTATATTTGCATTTGGGCTTTTGAGCAGGTTTAAGCCTGTCAAGGCTGTCATGAATGTATTTGTATGGGTTATCCGCGGCACACCGCTTATGCTTCAGCTTATCATTATATTCTACGGACCGGGCTTGTGGCTTCATCAGGCTATATGGAGTGGTGATGAGACCGGACGTATTACAGCGACGGTTGTAGCGTTTGTCATCAACTATGCATGTTATTTCTCTGTTATATTCAGAGGTGGCATAGAGGGTGTTCCGGCCGGTCAGAGAGAGGCAGGACAGGTGTTAGGCATGACAAAGCAGCAGATTTTCTTTAAAATCACTCTGCTTCAGATGATCAAGCGTGTTGTTCCGCCTATGTCAAATGAGATAATCACTCTTGTAAAGGATACTTCTCTTGCCAGAATTATTGCGGCATACGAGCTTACCTTTGCGGGAGCGGCGTTTATGAAGTCTGACGGACTTACATGGCCGCTGTTTTATACAGGTGTATTTTATCTCGTATTTGTCGGAATCCTTACACTTTTATTTAATTATATCGAGAAAAAGCTGGATTATTTCAGGTAGGAGGAAGACATGGCAATTTTAGAGGTTAGAAATATAGAAAAACATTTTGGAAGGACTAATGTGCTTAAGGATGTCAGCTTTTCCATGGAGGAGGGCAATGCTCTTGCGATAATCGGTTCATCAGGCTCAGGAAAGACTACACTGTTACGGTGTCTCAATTTCCTTGAGAGGCCTGACAGTGGCCAGATTATTGTAAATGGTGAGACTCTTTTTGATGCTTCCGAAGCGGGCAAGGATAAAGACGCCGAGCTTCGCAAAAAGAGGCTGCATTTTGGTATGGTGTTTCAGCAGTTTAATCTTTTTCCGCAGTACACGGCACTTGAGAATGTCACTCTGGCAGAGCGCCTTCTGGCACAGGAGACACCTGAGTTTAAAAAGGATAAAAAAGCAATCCTTACACGTATTGATGAGCATGGAAAGGAGCTTCTGGACAGAATGGGGCTTGCTGAGAGGATGAACCATTATCCGCATCAGCTCTCAGGTGGACAGCAGCAGCGTGTAGCTATAGCAAGGGCACTGGCACTTAAGCCTGATATACTCTGCTTTGATGAGCCTACATCGGCTCTTGACCCGGAGCTTACCGGAGAGGTGCTTAAGGTCATACGTTCCCTTGCGCAGCAGAATACCACAATGATTATTGTCACGCATGAGATGGCCTTTGCGCGTGATGTTGCGGATCAGGTGATCTTCATGGACGGTGGTGTGATTGTTGAGCATGGCGACCCACATGAGGTGATTGACCATCCGAAGGAGGAGCGTACCAGGCAGTTCCTCACCAGATATGCGAAAGGCTGATGTGTGGGAAATATATTATACATGTCGAAAAAGTGTGAAATAAGTGTAAATTGAAAAGTAGATATTGATTTTTTTTTAACAAACATATATACTAACAAAAGAAATGGATGTAAATCCATAATTTATAGAAAAGAGGTTTATTCAAATGGCAAATGTTGATTTAACAAAGTATGGCATTACCGGAACAACAGAGATCGTTCACAATCCTTCTTACGAGACATTATTCGAGGAAGAGACAAAAGCCGGCCTTGAGGGTTACGAGGTTGGTAAGGAGACAGAGCTTGGTGCAGTTAACGTTAAGACAGGTATCTACACTGGACGTTCTCCTAAAGATAAATATATCGTTATGGACGAGAATTCTAAGGACACAGTATGGTGGAATACACCTGAGTATCCAAACGACAACCATCCAATGAAAGAGGATGTTTGGGCAACAGTTAAGGATCTTGCTAAGAAAGAGCTCTGCAACAAGAAGCTTTTCGTAGTAGATGCATTCTGTGGAGCAAACAAGGATACACGTATGGCAGTTCGTTTCATCGTTGAGGTTGCTTGGCAGGCTCATTTTGTAACAAACATGTTCATCAAGCCATCAGCAGAGGAGCTTGAGAACTTCGAGCCTGATTTCGTAGTATACAATGCTTCAAAGGCTAGGGTTGAGAACTACAAGGAGTTAGGTCTTAACTCAGAGACATGTGTTGCATTCAACATCACATCAAAAGAGCAGGTTATCATCAATACATGGTACGGCGGAGAGATGAAGAAGGGTATGTTCTCTATGATGAACTACTACCTCCCACTTAAGGGCATCGCTTCAATGCACTGTTCAGCAAACGCTGACATGAACGGAGAGAACACAGCAATCTTCTTCGGTCTTTCAGGAACAGGTAAGACAACACTTTCTACAGATCCTAAGCGTCTTCTTATCGGAGATGACGAGCACGGCTGGGATGACAACGGCGTATTCAACTTCGAGGGTGGATGCTACGCTAAGGTTATCGGTCTTGACAAAGAGTCTGAGCCTGATATCTACAACGCAATCAGAAGAGATGCTCTTCTTGAGAACGTTACAGTTGCTGATGATGGAAAGATTGATTTCGAGGACAAGAGTGTAACAGAGAATACACGTGTATCTTACCCAATCAACCACATCACAAATATTGTTAAGCCAGTATCTTCAGCACCGGCTGCAAAGAATGTAATCTTCCTTTCAGCAGATGCATTCGGAGTACTTCCACCAGTATCTATTCTTACACCTGAGCAGACACAGTACTACTTCCTTTCAGGATTTACTGCAAAGCTTGCAGGAACAGAGCGTGGAATTACTGAGCCAACACCTACATTCTCAGCTTGCTTCGGACAGGCATTCCTTGAGCTTCATCCTACAAAATACGCTGCAGAGCTCGTTAAGAAGATGGAGAAGTCAGGCGCTAAGGCATACCTTGTAAATACAGGATGGAACGGAACAGGAAAGAGAATCACAATCAAGGATACAAGAGGAATCATCGACGCTATCCTTTCTGGTGATATCCTTAATGCTCCAACAAAGAAGATCCCTATGTTCGATTTCGAGGTTCCTACAGAGCTTCCTGGAGTTGATTCAGGAATCCTTGATCCTCGTGACACATATGCTGATGCTTCTGAGTGGGAGGCAAAGGCTAAAGATCTTGCAGAGAGATTCAACAAGAACTTTGTTAAGTACACAACAAATGAGGCTGGTAAAGCACTTGTTGCAGCAGGACCACAGTTATAATATATTACATCAGAATTATATTAGATAATTCTAAAGCCGGGCGGTGTATGTCGCCCGGCTTTTTTTTGAAGATACTGTATAAAACGTTATAAAACAGGCATTTATCGAGGTTATGGATGTATAAATATTGTTATTGATAATATGAATTTAAGTTATATTAACGATATTGCTTGACAAATACAGATTATAGTAATATTATCATCATGTGAACAGAAATAATAGAAATTGTGAGGAAGGTTTTTCGATGAGAAGACAGGCATTATCTCTTTTGGTTGAGAACAATCCCGGAGTGACCAGTCGTATTTCAGGACTGTTCAGTCGCAGGGGATTTAATATTGATAGTTTCTCCTCAGGGGTTACAGCAGATCCGCGCTACACACGTATCACAATTGTTGCAAGCGGTGATGAGCAGGTGCTTGAGCAGATAGAGAAGCAGTTGGCGAAGCTTGAGGATGTACTTGATATCAAGAAGCTTGAGCCGGGACTCTCAGTGTGCAGGGAGCTTATTATGATAAAGATAAGAGCACTCGATACACAAAGACAGGCAGTTATGAATGTGACTGAGATTTTCCACGGCAAGATAGTTGATGTCACTCATGACTCTATGATTATTGAGCTCATAGGTACACAGGACAAGCTTGATAAGTTCATAGACTTACTTAGCGGCTATGAAATATTAGAGCTCGCAAGAACGGGAATCACAGGTCTTACCAGAGGTTCCGATGATGTAGTTATGTTGGATTAGTCACAGGACAATCCTTACATATAAATAGTTTACTTAAATTAACAGGAGGAAAACAAAATGGCAGAACCAAGATTATTTTATCAGGATGATTGTAACCTTTCATTATTAGAGGGCAAGACAATTGCCATTATCGGTTACGGCAGCCAGGGACATGCACATGCACTTAACTTAAAGGATTCAGGATGCAATGTCATCATCGGTCTTTATGAGGGCAGCAAGTCATGGAAGAGAGCAGAAGAGCAGGGCTTCAAGGTATATGTCGCTGCAGAGGCTGCAAAGCAGGCTGATATCATCATGATTCTTATAAATGATGAGTTACAGGCAGATATGTACAAGAAGGACATCGAGCCAAACCTTGAGCCGGGCAACATGCTTATGTTCGCTCACGGCTTCAACATCCACTTTGGATGCATTAAGCCACCAAAGGATGTAGATGTAGCTATGATCGCACCTAAGGCTCCGGGACATACAGTACGTTCAGAGTACCAGGCAGGAAAAGGAACACCTTGTCTTATCGCTGTAGAGCAGGATGCTACAGGAAAGGCATGGGACCTTGCACTTGCATATGGTCTTGGAATCGGCGGAGCAAGAGCCGGACTTCTTGAGACAACATTCCGTACAGAGACAGAGACAGACCTCTTCGGTGAGCAGGCAGTTCTTTGTGGTGGTGTTTGTGCACTTATGCAGGCTGGTTTCGAAACACTTTGCGAGGCTGGTTATGACCCAAGAAACGCATACTTTGAGTGTATCCATGAGATGAAGCTCATCGTAGACCTTATCTACCAGTCAGGCTTCGCAGGTATGAGATACTCTATCTCTAATACAGCTGAGTATGGTGATTATGTAACAGGACCTAAGATTGTTACAGCTGAGACAAAGAAAGCTATGAAGAAGATTCTTTCTGACATTCAGGATGGTACATTTGCTAAGGAGTTCTTACTTGATATGTCACCGGCAGGACGTCAGGTACACTTCAAGGCTATGAGAAAGCTTGCTTCTGAGCATCCTTCAGAGAAGGTTGGTGAGGAAATCCGTAAGCTTTACAGCTGGAATGATGAGAGCGACAAGCTCATCAACAACTAATCTGTCAGATATATATGACAATAAGACCCGGGGCAGTGATGCACCGGGTTTTTTATATAGCAAAACTTGACAAAATATAGTGTGATGTGTAAAATTATGAATGTTAATCAGACGGATTAAAAATACGCCTTCGTCTCTTTGAGAGGCGGAGCGTTTTTGATATAAGGAGGCAAGTATGTCAGAACCATACAATCACAAGGCCATAGAGAAAAAATGGCAGGAATACTGGAAAGAACACGAGACATTCAAGACAGATGTTTGGGATTTTTCAAAGCCTAAATACTATGCACTTGATATGTTCCCTTACCCTTCAGGAGTAGGCCTTCACGCTGGACATCCGGAGGGCTATACAGCTACAGATATCATGTCGCGTATGAAGAGAATGCAGGGCTACAATGTACTTCATCCGATGGGATATGATTCATTCGGTTTACCGGCAGAGCAGTATGCTGTAAACACAGGTCATCATCCAAACGGTTTCACTCAGAAGAATATAGAGACCTTCTCAAAGCAGTTAAGAGAGCTTGGTTTTGATTATGACTGGTCAAAGATGATTTCTACAAGTGACCCTGAGTTTTACAAGTGGACACAGTGGATTTTCAAGAAGCTTTATGAGGCCGGATATGCAAAGCATATTGATATGCCTGTAAACTGGTGCGAGGAGCTTGGAACAGTTCTCTCAAACGATGAGGTTATAGATGGCAAGTCAGAGCGTGGTGGCTATCCTGTAGTCCGCAAGAACATGAAACAGTGGGTTATTGACCAGCCGGCATTTGCAGAAAAGCTCCTTGAGGGGCTTAATGAGATAGACTGGCCTGAGTCTACCAAGGAAATGCAGAGAAACTGGATTGGCAAGAGCACAGGTGTCGAGGTCAAATTCCAGATTGTAGGCGGTGGAGAGTTCTCTATCTTTACTACATGTATCGAGACAATATATGGTATCACATTTATGGTGCTTGCTCCGGACGGAGATATAGTAAAGGGTCTCATGGACAGAGTCGAGAACAAAGAAGAGGTTCAGGCTTACATAGATGAGACTGTAAAGAAGAGCGATATGGACAGAACTGAGCTTAACAAGACAAAGTCAGGCTGTGAGCTTAAGGGACTTCATTGTATCAACCCTGTAAACGGCAGGGAAGTGCGCATGTTCATCGGTGATTTCGTACTGGCAAGCTACGGTACAGGTGCTGTTATGGCAGTTCCTACTCATGATCAGCGAGATTTCGAGTATGCACAGGCTCATGATATTGAGATGATTCAGGTAATTGATGGTGCAGATGTATCAGAGCATGCATTTGAGAAGCATGATTATCTTGGAAAGGGCTGCAAGCTCATCAACTCAGAGGAGTTTACCGGAATGGTAGTTGAGGATGCTAAGGAAGCTATCACAGCCAAGCTTGAGAAGATGGGCGTGGCAAAGAGAACTGTAAACTACAAGTTCCGTGAGTGGATTTTTGCACGTCAGAGATACTGGGGAGAGCCTGTTCCATGCGTATACAAGGAGGATGGTTCAATCTATTTCCTTCCTGATGATGAGCTTCCGCTTGTCCTTCCTGAGCTTGAGGATTACAAGGGCAAGAATGGCAAGGCACCTCTTGAGAACGCTACAGAGTGGAAGCAGTATGACAGAAACGGCGTAAAGGGTACTCGTGAGACATCCACCATGCCTGGCTCGGCAGGATCCTCATGGTATTATATGAGATATATTGATCCACACAATGATAAGGAATTTGCAAATCAGGAGCTCTTAAAGCACTGGATGCCGGTAGATCTCTATGTTGGTGGACCGGAGCATGCGGTAGGACACCTCATGTATTCAAGAATCTGGAACAGATTCCTCTTTGATCAGGGCTTATCTCCTGTAAAGGAGCCTTTTAAGAAGCTCGTACATCAGGGAATGATCCTTGGATCAAACGGTATCAAGATGGGCAAGAGATTCCCGGAGTTCGTAGTAAATCCTAGTGATGTAGTCGAGGAGTACGGCGCTGATACACTTCGTCTCTACGAGATGTTCATGGGACCACTTGAGGTTTCAAAGCCTTGGAACGACAGCAACGTACAGGGAGCAAAGAGATTCATCACACGTGTATGGAATTTCTTTACAGAGCCTGAGAATATTATCGAAGAGGATGATGGAAAGCTCACAAGAATCTATCATCAGACAGTAAAGAAGGTCACAAACGACTTCGAGGCACTTGGCTACAATACAGCTATCAGCCAGATGATGATTTTTGTCAATGAAGTATACAAGGCAGGCAGATGTCCTAGAGAGTTTGCAGAGGGACTTATCAAGATGCTTTCTTGTGTATGTCCACATGTTGGTGAGGAAATCTGGCAGAGAATGGGACATGACGATACAATCGCATTTGAGCCATGGCCGGTATACGACGAGGCAAAGACTGTTGAGGATACAGTAGAGATTGCTGTACAGATCAACGGAAAGACCAAGGGCACTCTTGCAATCGGAAAACAGGATCCTAAGGATGATGTTATTGCAAAAGCAAAGGATGTTATTGCAGATAAGCTTACAGGAAATATCGTAAAAGAGATTTATGTTCCGGGACGTATTGTAAACATCGTAATGAAATAAAAATTACCCGGTATTTTGCACAGCCACTAGATGGCCGGCAGAATACCGGGTGATTTTATTTTTTGAGAACATGTGGTGGAAGTGATGGATCACTTCCGCGAAGCTTCTGCATACCGCGCTGGATCGCATCTTTGGAATCTTTCCAGTCGGCATCTTTATTTTTATAATCATATTTTTCGATGAACCATGCAACATCTTCATATATGCGGTTCATGTTGTCGTGCATTAGAGGGAGCACGATATCGTAAAATTCTTTGCGCTTATCACCTTTTAAATAAGTGTCGGCTCCTTCCAGAACCACTTTCAGGTGATCGAGACAAAATCCCTTTGTGTTCTTTAATTTTTCTTTTAGTTCAGGATCCTTTTCATACATAGTGAAGAATGTCTTCATGTATGCATTAAAGGTCTTGTTTACGCTGTCGCATATAAAGCAGGTTGATTCACGCCTGTTAATCCAGTCCACGATGGAATTGGAGGAGGCGTTTACTTTTTTGAAAAGACCGCTCCTTTGCACTGAATCAGGCTTAAAGTTCTTAAATTCTTTGTCCATCTCCTCAATATGGCGCATGTACATGGTTTTTAGTATCCAGGCGTTTCCGAGTGAATTGCCATAGTCAAACATTTTTTTGAAATGTGCACGGCAGAAGCCCTCCTTATCGGTCATATCGCGTATGTCAGCCTCCATGTAAGAGGCACCATGACCAAGTACAAAATCCATGACGTGATCCTCGGTGCGTTTTTCTATATAGCAGAAGGGGCATTCGCCGGCATTGTCAAAGGCGTCTGATATGGGGATAGTGTGTATTTGTTCTTTCAAGGTAATACCTCCGGGATCATATTTTTTTATTTAAAAATCCTCTGGTGTGTAGCTCTCATAAAACTTGATAAAGGTCTGCAGAGAGGTGGAAAGCTTTGAAGACTCCTTGTAAGCAAAGCCAACCTCACGCTTGTGGATTGGTATGCCGAGAGGAATTTCAATCAGGGTACCGTCAGCAAGCTCTTTTGAAACTATGCTTTTTATGACGCAGGCCACACCTACGCCTATTTTGGCAAAGTCGATGAGCAGGTCCATATTTGATATATCTATAGAGTCCTTTACGTGTATCTGGTTCTCCTGCAGATAATCATCAATATATTTACGTGTCATATTGCCTTTATCGAGAAGCATGAGAGTAGAGTTTTGCAAAATCTCGCTCTTTTTGACACCACGGGCGCTTAAGTTGCGCAGATAGTCCTTTGTAGTGACAAATATATCCTCGATGTTGTCCAGATAATAGAAATTGAAAGTCTTAAGGGATGCTGGTTTTCCAATCAGACCTATATCTATTTTGTCATCATCGAGGAGCTTTAAGGTCTCGTTGGTGGACTGACATTCGATTGAGATGCTTATATGAGGATTTCTGTGTATGAATTCCTTGAGATATGGCAAAAGCATATATTTGCAGAGTGTTGAGCTGACACCAATCTTAAGCTGGCCGACACCGAGCTCTATTGAGCGCTTCAGCTTTTCCTCACCCTCATTTAATGCCTCAAAGGCCTCGCTTACATGATCATAAAGAAGCCTGCCCTCATCGGTCAAGACGACACCTCTGGAGCTTCTGGAAAAAAGCTTGCATTCCAGTCCGTCCTCGAGCTTTTGAATTGACTTGCTGATGGCAGGCTGGCTGATATAGAGCTCCTTGGCTGCCTTTGATATATTGCCGGCATTGGCGACAGTATAGAAAATCCAGTAAGATGAGAGATTCTGGTTCATTTGTACCTCCTGTGGTTTGTACTTTTAATGGGCTGTAATCGTTGCTTGTCACAAAAAGGTGTGAACATCAACAAATTTATGTTTATTATACCATGAGATTTAGTTATGGTAAATATGTTTATTATGTATTTTTATTATGGTAAATCATATGTTATGATGTCTTAAGTAAACTTGATTCAGATACAATCATAATACAATATTTTTATATGCTAGGAGGATATAAGCATGGGAATGACAATGACGCAGAAGATTCTTGCTGCACACGCAGGCCTTGACTCTGTTAGTGCAGGACAGCTCATTGAGGCTGATTTAGATCTTGTGCTTGGAAACGACATTACCTCACCTGTAGCGATTCATGAGATCGACAAGATGAAGGTAGAGGGAGTGTTTAATAAAGATAAAATCGCACTTGTTATGGATCACTTTGCACCAAACAAGGACATCAAGTCAGCAGAACACTGTAAATGTGTTCGCGAGTTTGCCTGCAAAAATGAGATTACAAATTACTTTGATGTAGGAAAAATGGGCATTGAGCATGCACTTTTACCTGAGCAGGGACTGACTGTAGCAGGTGATGTGATTATAGGAGCTGATTCTCATACATGTACATACGGAGCTTTAGGAGCCTTCTCTACAGGTGTGGGAAGCACTGATATGGCAGCAGGAATGGCTACAGGCAAGGCCTGGTTTAAGGTACCTTCTGCCATCAAGTTCAATATCATCGGAAAACCGGCTGAGTGGATCAGCGGCAAGGATGTCATCCTTCATATCATCGGTATGATTGGTGTGGACGGCGCACTTTATAAGTCAATGGAGTTTGTCGGAGAGGGACTTAAATATCTTTCTATGGATGACAGATTTACTATCGCCAATATGGCAATTGAGGCCGGCGGCAAGAATGGTATCTTCCCTGTAGATGATCTCACAAGAGAGTACATGAAGGAGCATTCAAAGCGTCCGTTCACAGAGTATGAGGCTGATAGTGATGCAGAGTATGATGAGGAGTATACAATCGACCTTAGCACACTTAAGTCTACAGTTTCATTCCCACATCTGCCTGACAATACACGTACCATCGATGAGGTGGGTGATGTAAAGATTGACCAGGTAGTAATCGGTTCATGTACCAACGGCCGTATGGATGATCTGCGTATTGCAGCAAAGATTCTTGAGGGTAAAAAGGTTGCGGATGGTATCAGGGTTATCGTGATTCCTGCCACACAAAAGATTTATCTTCAGGCTATGGAAGAGGGCCTTCTTAAGACATTTATCGAGGCTGGTGCCATTGTGAGCACACCTACCTGCGGACCATGTCTTGGCGGATACATGGGAGTGCTCGCTGAGGGCGAGAGATGCGTATCTACCACAAACCGTAACTTTGTCGGACGTATGGGTCATGTGGATTCTGAGGTTTATCTGGCAAGCCCTGCTGTTGCAGCGGCAAGTGCCATCACAGGTAAGATTTCAGGACCAAAGGATGTTATGTAAAGATTGGAGGAATCACAATGAAAGCAGCACACGGTTGTGTATTTAAATATGGAGACAATGTCGATACAGATGTAATCATTCCGGCAAGATATCTGAATTCTTCTGATCCTAAGGAGCTTGCAACACACTGCATGGAGGATATCGATAAGGATTTTGTAAATAATGTAAAGGCCGGAGATATCATGGTAGCCAACAAGAACTTCGGCTGTGGTTCATCAAGAGAGCATGCACCGATTGCCATCAAGGCTGCCGGCGTAAGCTGTGTTATCGCAGAGACATTTGCAAGAATTTTCTACAGAAATGCAATCAATATAGGCCTTCCTATTATCGAGTGCCCTGAGGCAGCAAAGGCAATAAATGCCGGTGATGAGGTGACAGTGGACTTTGATTCCGGTATCATCACAGATGAGACAACAGGAGAGAAGTTTAAGGGACAGGCCTTCCCACCGTTCATGCAGAAGATTATCGACTGCGAGGGACTTGTAAACTATATAAATCAGAAGTAATTATAAAAATTCCCGAGGTTATATAACCGCGGGAGTTTTTAGTACAATATTAAAAGTAATGGTAATATGCAAACTGTGGGATATGCGTTCTATAAATCAAATTGCTGCAGATACTGCAAATATTTATCGGAAACTGTCACAGAAGTGTAAATATCCGCGTATTCCTTGCCTGATATACTTTCGATATAGTTTTCGGGATAGTTTTTTTCTATGCCATGTGCATGAGCCATATCGACAGCTTTATTGTATGCAATAGCGGCCTTTTCGATTGTGTTGTAGGTTCCTATGACAAAATTGCCGTTTATGTGTATGCGAGCTTTATATTTGTCGAGCCCTGCAGTTTTGACAATCTCTACACCATGGTATGGATTTAACAGCTTGATGTTTTCGTAGCGCATGTCGGTTGAATCGTTGTTTACAAATACATAGTCCCGTCCGCAAACAGCATGAGGCTGTATGCCATAGCGGCTAAGCAGGGTGACCTGCATGCCGTAGTCGTTGACGTACAGATGTCCCTGGCGTTTTAATATGCGATGCTCAGAGTAGTAAAACAAATCATCTATATCGAATTTCAGCTCATGTGATATATCCAGATAGTAGCTGAAATAGTTTTTGCGCAGGTATATTGGGGTTTTGATGTACATTCCGTTATCACGGAAATTAATAAGAGTTACAATTTTATCAAATGCAAGTGCATGGGTGTGAAAGTAAGAGTCCTCTATGCTGTTTGTTTCTTTTAATAAAATTGTCGATGCAGTGGCATAGGCGCGGCTTGCAGAAAGCTCACTGTCAAAGCTTCCGAGACTGATGTGTTTGCTTTTGTAGGTGATGTTGGACCTGTAGTAAATGGTGCCGTCTTTTCTGACAGCGGTGTAAACTCCCTGGAGCATAGATATAATTTGTGTTCCTTTCACATATATTTTTAATCATATATATATTATTGTAGCATTTTTGTTATTGATTTGATATATGAAATTTATTATACTATAAAGGATAATAATTGTCTGCATATAGAGATGTAGCAATATGGATTTAGAGATAAAAAGAGAAATGAGGTAAAAAATGGATTTATTATATTCAAGCACAAGAAACAGTGAAAAGAAAATAACAGCTTCACAGGCTATCCTTAAGGGCCTTGCCGATGACGGAGGATTATTTGTACCTGAGAGCATTCCGGCACTTGATGTTTCTATTGAGGAGCTTTCTAAGATGTCATACCAGCAGGTAGCATATGAGGTTATGAAGCTTTTCCTTACGGATTTCACAGAGGAAGAGCTTAAAAATTGTATCAACAGGGCATACGACAGCAAGTTTGATACTACTGAGATTGCACCGCTTAAGTTTGCTGACGGCGCTTACTACCTTGAGCTGTTCCATGGCTCTACAATAGCCTTCAAGGATATGGCATTATCCATTCTGCCTCATTTACTTATCACATCTGCAAAGAAAAACAATGTTAAAAACGAAATTGTCATTTTAACAGCCACATCAGGAGACACAGGAAAGGCAGCTATGGCAGGCTTTGCTGATGTTGAGGGGACACAGATTATCGTTTTCTATCCAAAGAATGGTGTCAGCCCGATTCAGGAGAAGCAGATGCTTACACAAAAGGGTGCTAATACTCATGTAGTGGGTATTCACGGCAACTTTGACCAGGCACAGTCAGCAGTAAAGGCTATGTTCAATGATAAGGCTCTTGCAGAGACGATGGATGCCGCAGGCTATCAGTTCTCATCCGCTAACTCAATCAATATAGGTCGCCTTGTACCACAGATTGTGTACTATGTATATGCTTACTCAAAGCTTTTTGCACAGGGAGCTGTCGCAAAGGATGAGAAGATAAATATCGTTGTTCCTACGGGAAACTTTGGAAATATACTTGCAGCGTTTTATGCAAAGAATATGGGACTTCCTGTTGCAAAGCTTATCTGTGCTTCAAACGAGAACAAGGTGCTTTACGATTTCTTCACAACAGGAGAGTATGATAAAAACAGAGAGTTTATCCTCACAAATTCACCATCCATGGATATTCTCATCTCTTCAAACCTTGAGAGACTCATTTACCGTATCGCAGGAAATGATGCAAATAAGAATGCTCAGCTTATGGCTTCGCTTGCTAAGGATGGCAAATACACTGTAACACCTGAGATGAAGGAAAAGCTTTCTGACTTCTATGGAAATTACACAAGTGAGAAGGAAACCGCTGAGGTTATCAAAAAGCTTTACGAGGATACAGGATACATTATTGATACTCATACAGCAGTTGCAGCAGGTGTATATGACAAGTATAAGGAGGCTACAGGTGATACAGCCACAAAGACTGTTATTGCATCTACAGCAAGTCCATTCAAATTCACAAGAAGTGTGATGGATGCAATTGATCCTAAGTACGATTCAATGACAGACTTTGAGCTTGTCGATGAGCTTTCAAAGCTCGGCAACGTTAAGGTACCAAATGCCATTGAGGAAATCAGGGATGCAAAGATCCTTCACAACACAGTCTGTGATGTGGATCAGATGGAAAACACTGTTAAGAAAATGCTCGGTGTGCAGTAATAATATAATGTTACCTTTTGCCCATTTAATCACATAATTGTAATTTGTTTAATATATAATTATATATAGCGCAACATAAAAGAACATCTGCTGATTGCAGATGTTCTTTTTGTGCTCTAGTAAATAATTATCAGATTACTGAAACTGCCTTGCAGAGATATTAGAATTCAATAATAAAGTGAATGGCTCCGAAAGGGTATAACAGCTTGAGCTTGCAGGCTTTATTGAAGCTGCGTGTCTGTCCATCAAAATGCTCAGGTGCAGTGAGAGTAAGCTCAAGTGCCTGATCATTTGAACAGTTGACCAGAAACAGTCCATTGTTCAAGTTCAGGAAATCATCGAGAGATGCCTGTACATACTCGTCGTATACTGAAAATGATTCATTTACATAGCGTGATGCAAAATTGATGGCTGTTGTCTGACTCATGCCTATGTATGTAGATATGGCATAGCTGCCCTTGATGTCCTGACGTACCATGCAGTCCGCACTAAAGCTGTCACATATCTCGGCAGAGAGCGGAGTGTAGTCATCACCGACAAATCGGATAAAGCTGTTAAACAAAAGCTCAAGATACATAATGTCAATGGCAGAAGGATCTATGCCTGTATTGGCAAAAAAATGACCTATCAGATGATTTATACTGTCCTTATCCTCGAGTACCATGTCAAGATCGGAAATAGCATTCTCATTGCGGTAATCATGTATACTCTTTTCGAGAGTGGTATTGTCAATTATGCCTTTGTCTAAAAGAATCTGTCCTAAAAGAAGAAAGTCAGGGCTTTGGATGTTTAAGAGCTCCTTTACCTGCTCGTCTGTCAGATAGCCCATTTCTATTGTAAGCTCACCAAACTTCTTGTCCTGATGGGTCTGCTCGACTATTACTGAATCAACCTCGGCAGCTGTCATAAGCCCTGAGTGGATGGCAAGAGTACCGAGCTTTGCGTGCTTTTGTGCTTTTTCTTTGAGAGCGTCAAAAAGCTGCTCATTAGTGATATACCCCTTTGATAGGAGAAAATTGCCAAAAAATTGAGTATACATATTAATTTCCTCCTATGTGCTTCTTAATCAGACTTATGACCTGATCCTTGTCGATTGGTTTCTGAATGAAGTCACATGCTCCGGCAGCAAGAGCCTTTTTAAGCTCGGACTGTGTGCCGACAGATGACGCAACAAAGATGGTCGCACTGCTGTCATACTCCATAATTTCTGAGATAGCGGCATTTCCGTCCTTTACCGGCATTACAATGTCTATAAATGTGAGATTTGGCTTATGCTCCTTGTACATATCAATGGCGAGCTGTCCGTTTGCCGCCTCAATGATAGTCGGTGAACCAATGGAATTGATTATGTCCTTCATCTGTTTTCTTGCGAGAATCGAATCATCGCATATAAGTATTTTTAAATCGTCAAGTTGCATTTTAAAAACTCCTTCCCCTTGAAAATATAAATATATTTTACTACATTAATAATAGAAATTCAAGAAATAGTTGGGACTTATTTACCATTTATTTTTTCCTTACATGAGGTTATACTAATTTTGGTGATTTTACATATTTTTTGTATATATAAGATCCGTGATAACTATTTAGGAATAATAAATAAAAATACAGGAGAAAGAAGCATGAACTATTTTATTATAATAGATGCGGTCACACTGATACTGGGAATTTACATAATATTTGTGTCACTGCGAATGAAGAAAAGCGGCAAAATTGAAAGTACCTTTGTGGCTGAGGATGAGATGAAAAAGATAAAGGATACGGCCGGATATATAGCTTATATTTATCCAAAGTCACTTGTATTCGGCATTGTGATCTTTGTTATCAGTATAGTTGCGATAGTTTCGGATTGCCTCAAAAAGATACCGTACTGGTCATATGTGGAGATGATTATATTCGTCGCAGTAATTATCTGGTTTTCAAATATGTTACGAAATGCCAGAGAAAAATTTGTTAAATTCTAACATGAATTTTGCATTGCAACATGAGACATAATAAAGTATAATGAATTTACAAAGATACCTGAGATGTTCGACAACCCTGTGTATTTAGAACCTACATTTACTTTAAACGGGATTCCTATATGAGCTGTTGGATGTCAGGCCGTCATTATGCAGCGGAAGGCAGAAGGCAGACTGCGGTTACCCACCTAGCAAGAGCGCTAGGAGTCTAAATTACAGGACCGGCATTTTGGGTTCTTACAAAAGAATAATAATGTACAAAAGAACTCCGGACGCACAAGAGATTTATGAGATACAAAAGATTTTTAAAGCACAAAGGATTCTTAAGTACAGATGATAAAGGGAGCTGTTTTTGCAGCTCCCATTTTTTGAGCAGTAACCACTATTTGGGTGTTAAGGAGAACAGAAATTTGGCAAATAGAAGACGAAGACGGCAAAAGCCGAATCAGATGGTCTGGATAATGCTTGCGATAACCATGGTATGCGTGGTTATTGTTTTTGCAATTGTTATGGCGCAAAAGGAAAAAGGGACACTTGTAAAACAGGCGAGGGCTGTGACGAAGGATATGGTGTATGAGAATGCATATATTGTGTCAAATGACGATGGAAGGCTGATTTTCATATGTGATGGAGAGCTTTACAGGGCTAAGGGAACCATGGAGGAGAGCTTTACAGGGGTCTGTGATATTGAAATCAGTGGCTCTAAGGTCAAAAAGATACAGATAAAGCCGGATGATATATCAGGTGTGATGCTGTCGTACGGAGACGGTACCATGCAAATTGCAGGGCAGGGTGACATTCCAATGCAGTCAAGCGAGCTGCCTGTGTATGATGAGACAGGCACTTCACCTAAGGAAATAGCGGTTTCTGACCTGATAATCGGAAGTGAAACACTTTCTTACATACTTGATTCCGGCAGGATATGTGCCATCGTCAGAAGACAGGCACCAGACCTTACATACATAAGAGTGCTTATAAAAAACGATGGAAAGGATGCATTTCCAACAATTGCGGCAGCTGCCGCAGCTAACCTTTATGTGGATGATGCTGACTGCGGAAGCAATGCTATTGACGATGTGGGTGCATATATGGAAAATGCACAAAAAAGCCGGATAAAGGTGAGCTCAGCGGACAATTATGTCAGCATAAACGGTAAGAGCTATCCGGGCTCATTTGAGTTTATCGGGACAGAGGAAGGTATTGTGGCGGTGAATACAGTCGATGTGGAGACATATGTGCGCTATGTGCTGCCGTCGGAGATGCCGTCTACATTTGATGCAGAGGCGCTTAAGGCTCAGGCTGTTTGTGCAAGAACCTTTGTATATTCACAGATGAAAAATACACAGTATGCGCTATACGGAGCAAATATTGACAATACCACGGCTTTTCAGGTCTATAACGCTTCAGAAACAAAGCAGTCGACCGATGAGGCTGTAAAAGCTACGGCAGGGCAGGTTGTCTCATGTGGAGGAAGCTTAATAACATGTTATTATTTTTCTACGTCTGCCGGAAAAACCGAGGATATGGAGGTATGGTCTTCGAGTACACCGGATTTCATACACAAGGTGGAGTCGGTGGATGACAATTCGCCATACTACAGATGGACCTCGGAGCTTGATTTATCGGCATACAATGATCCTCAGTACGGCACAGCAACAGGTATTTCTGTCGATAAGACGTCGGATGCCGGTTATGTACTTTCGCTCACAATAAATTATGGAAACAAATCGCAGACCTTTACGGCGGAGAATGATATAAGAAAGGCGTTAGGGCATTATCAGAAAAAAGTTACATTAAACGATGGCTCTGTGAGGGAGAATATGTCGATGATACCAAGCGCCTGCTTTAGTGTGAGTGCCGGTGCAAATGGTCACTATACACTGTCCGGAGGAGGCTTCGGCCATGGAATAGGCTTTAGCCAGTATGGGGCAGACAAGCTGGCAAAGGCAGGAAGCAGCTATAAGGATATAATCGGATATTATTATAAGGATGTGACAGTGGTGGATATAAGCAGTGTACGTAGTGAGCAGTGATATGCTTACAAAAAATTGATAGCATGGATAGTAGAAATGTGGTAATATCGAAGTGCTTAGATACATGACTATGTGTGTGATAGTAAGATACATTGTAATTATTTCGTAAGAAAACAAGAGGATTTGATAATGAATTTACCGATAGAGTTTGAAAAAAAGATGAAGGCCTTTCTGGGCAATGAGTGGGATGATTTTTTATACAGCTATGACAATAACAGATTTCAGGCACTCAGATTTAATACATTAAAGGTACAAAGCCCGGAAGAAAGAATGCGGATATTGAAAACACTTAAAATATCCTCAGATAAAAGGGTTTCGTGGGCAAATGCGGCATATTACTTTGATGAGAATGTGCGTCCGGGAAAGCATCCGTATCATGAGATGGGGCTTTACTACATACAGGAGCCAAGTGCCATGTCGGCGGCTGCACTTTTAGCTCCAAAGCCGGGTATGAGAGTGCTTGACCTGTGTGCGGCACCCGGTGGAAAGAGCACACAGCTTGCCACATATTTAGGTGACAGCGGACTTTTGGTATCAAATGAGATTAATACACAAAGAAGCCGGATTTTGTCGCAGAATATAGAGCGTATGGGAATCAAAAATGCGATTGTGACAAATGAGGACAGCTTTGTGCTTGCTTCACATTTCCCAGGCTTTTTTAATGCTATACAGGTGGATGCACCTTGCTCAGGAGAGGGAATGTTTCGAAAGCTGCCTGAGGCAATAGAGCAGTGGAGCATGGAAAATGTGGCAATCTGTGCGGCAAGGCAGAAGGAAATACTGGATAATGCTGCGGTGATGCTTAAGCCGGGAGGTGTGATAGTATACAGCACCTGCACTTTTTCGAAGGAAGAAAATGAGGATGTAATTGAGTATTTTTTGGAGAGATATCCTGATTTTACACTTGAAGAAATGGAGCGCTTCTGGCCACATAAGGTGGACGGAGAGGGGCATTTTGTGGCAAAGCTTGTGAGAAGAGGCTGTGTGGACACAGACCTTAAAGCTGACAGGAAAACCCAAAAGAACAAAAATAGTAAGAACAGGAAAAATGAAACGAAGCCGGCTCTCACAAAAGAAAATATGAAGCTTCTCTCAGAGTTTCTTGATGAGACCATATCAGAGGATATGGCAGCATGGATAAAAAACTCAAGGCTTGTCATGTTTGGGGAGCAGCTCTACAGGCTGCCTGATATGGAAGTTGATATTAAAGGGCTTAAGGTGCAGCGAGCTGGGCTTCATATAGGAGAGTTTAAAAAACAGCGCTTTGAGCCGTCGCATTCGCTGGCACTTGCACTTAAGCTAAATGATGCTAAAAACGTAGTAAAGCTTACATGTGACAATCCGCAGACTATCGGCTTTTTCAATGGTCAGTCAGTTATGTTATCTGATGAGCAGGCGGCTGAATGCAAAAAGGGCTGGGCACTTGTATGTGTAGATGGATATCCGGCCGGCTGGGGCAAGGTGAATGGTGCACAGGTTAAAAACCATTATCCTAAGGGGCTTAGAAATAAAATATAAAGAAAATAGAAAAATTTTCTACTTGCAAAATATAGAGATTGTGCTAAAATGACTTATGTGTTATTAAGAAATAAGCATTTGCGATATATATGTCGCAGCTATATATAATAAAAGCAATGAAGGTGCATAGTAGATTATAGTACTTTGACCAGAGAGAGATTGTCATCGGCTGAAAGCAGTCTTACAAAAAGGCTATTGATTGAAGTTCACACTGAAGCTGCATGGATGAAGCACAGTAGTTCATGACGTGTTATGTACGTTACACATATCAATGAGAGTCCATTGGATATTTCTTCAATGGAAATCAGGGTGGTATCGCGGAATTTTCGTCCCTGCATGGTTTAATAGCCATGCAGGGGCGTTTTTTATCGCATAAACGGCGAATTCAAGCTTGGATTTACGAGTTTATGCAAATTAAGAAAAATATTATGAGGTGAAATTCGATGAGAGACAAAATTCAACAGATCAGAGAAAAAGCACTTGCTGAAATTGATAAGGCTGACGGTCTTGAAAAATTAAATGATGTGCGTGCTGCAATTCTTGGAAAGAAGGGTGAGCTCACAGCAGTCTTAAAGGGCATGAAGGATGTTGCTCCTGATGAGAGACCAAAGGTAGGCCAGTGGGTCAATGAGACACGTGAGGCAGTTGAGAAGCTTCTTGATGAGAAGGTTAAGAAATTTGAGGCAGAGGCACTTAAGCGCAAGTATGAGAGCGAGAAAATAGATGTCACTATGCCTGCAAAGAGAAGCAAAAAGGGTAATCTTCATCCTGTAACACAGGTAAAGGACCAGCTCTCGGAGATTTTCACATCTATGGGCTTTGAGGTTTACGAGGGAACTGAAATCGAGAATGATTACTATAATTTTACAGCTTTAAATACTCCAAAGGATCATCCGGCGCGTGATATGCAGGATACATTCTACTTATCACCTGAGTTCTTACTTCGTACACAGACCTCAGCAGGACAGATTCATGTTATGGAAGCAAAGAAGCCACCTATCAAGGTTGTTTCACCGGGTAAGGTTTTCCGTTCAGATGATGATGCGACACATTCTCCTATGTTCACACAGATGGAGGGTCTTGTGGTAGATAAGGGCATCACACTCTGCGATTTAAAGGGTATGCTTGACCAGCTTGTAAAGAAGATGTTCGGAAAGAATGTCACAACACGTCTTCGTCCTTCATACTTCCCATTTACAGAGCCGTCTGTAGAGGTTGATGTAAGCTGTTTCCAGTGCCACGGCAAGGGCTGCTCTTTATGCAAGGGCACAGGCTGGATTGAGGTGCTTGGTGCAGGCGTAGTAAATAAAAAGGTGCTTGAGGGCTGTGGCATAGACACAAATGAGTACAGCGGTTTTGCATTTGGTATCGGTCTTGAGCGTATTGCAATGCTCAAATACGGAATTAACAACATCAAGCTTTTATTCGAGTCAGACCTTAGGGTATTAGACCAGATTGATGACAACTAGATTCATTTTTCTTGAATATATAACAGGAGGCAAAAATTATGTTAACACCACTTAGCTGGTTAAAAGATTATGTAGATATAGATGTAACACCAAAGGAGTTAGAGGAAAAATTATTCTCATGTGGTTTCGAGGTGGAGGAATCATATGAGGTGGGAAAGGATATCTCAAACGTAGTAGTCGGCCTTGTAGAAAAATGTGAGCCGATTCCTGAGACACACCTAAGCCTGTGTCAGGTAAATGCCGGAGCACATGGCACATTCCAGATCTGCTGTGGAGCGGACAATGTAAAGGCAGGGGGCAAATATCCTCTTGCACTTATCGGCGCAACAGTATATGCCACAGCAAAGGATCACGTTACAATAGAGGGCGTGATGGAGATAAAGCAGGGCAAGCTGCGTGGATATGATTCATATGGAATGTTATGTTCAGGCGTAGAGCTTGGCTTAAATGAGGACCTCTATCCGGGTGCAGGCTACAACGGACTTTTGGTTTTACCTGAGGATGCTAAGGCGGGAGATGATGTAAAACCTATCCTCGGCCTTGATGACTGGATTTTTGATATTGCAATCACAGCAAACAGACCTGACTGCCAGTGTATATATGGCATGGCAAGAGAGGTTGCTGCTGTTTTGGGAAAAGAGCTTAAGGAGCCTGCACTTGACTATACTGCTGATGATGTGAAGAAGGAAAACTTCAAGGTTTCTGTCCTGGCACAGGACATCTGCCCTCGCTACACAGCTCACTATGTGCATGATGTAAAAATCTCCGAGTCACCTGCATGGATGAGAAAACGTCTTGCACTTGTCGGAATAAGCTCTATTTCAAATGTGGTAGACATCACTAACTTTGTTTTAAAAGAGCTCGGACAGCCAATGCATGCTTTTGATTATTCATACCTTGAGGGAGATGAGATTGTAGTAAGACGTGCAAACGATGGAGAGAAAATTGTCACACTCGATGAGAAGGAATTTGAGTTAAACAGCAATAACCTGGTTATTTGTGACGGAAAGAAGGCAGTTGCGCTCGCCGGTATCATGGGCGGCTTAAACTCTGAGATTAACGACGGAACCACAGAGGTGATGTTTGAGTCTGCAAAATTTGCAAGAGACAATATCAGAAAGAGCTCACGTGCGTTGGGACAGTCATCTGATTCGAGTGCACTTTACTCAAAGGGTGTAAACGAGTACACAACAGCCATGGCTATGAAGAGAGCACTTCACCTGATGGAGGAGCTTGGCTGTGGTAAGGTTTCTTCAACTCACGTTGAGGTGACTACTGGAAATTCGCTTGAGCCAAAAGAGATGAAGGTTTCTATTGCAAAGGTTAATGGTGTGCTTGGAATAGAGGTACCTACAGAGGATATCGTGAGAATACTCACAAATTTAGGCTTTGCACCGGTTGTAAGCGGTGATGAGCTGACACTCATGATCCCTGCATATCGTGAGGATATGGAGGATTATCCGGATGTGGCCGAGGAGGTTATCCGTATGTATGGCTATGATCATGTCATTCCTGCATTCATGCCTACGGCACAGGTTACACTCGGAGGACTCAACCTTAGACAGCAGACAGAGCGCAAGATAAAAGAGGTGCTCTGTGCAGCAGGCGCGTATGAGGGAATACATTACTCATTCTTCTCACCAGCTGATCTTGATTTGCTCAGATTCCCGGAGGATGCACCTGAAAGGCATGCTATCAGGCTTATAAACCCAATCAATGTTGACCTCTCGCTTATGAGAACAACACTTGCTTCTGAGATGCTTTATGCCATAGCAAGAAACCAGAAGAAGGGTATATTGGAGGGAAGAATCTTTGAGCTTGGAAATATCTTTATCGCAAAGGAGCTTCCGCTTACAGAGTATCCGGATGAGAGAGAGACACTTTGCGCAGGTGTATTCGGTGAGGATGAATCGTTCTTTACTATAAAGGGACTGGCTGAGACTGTAGCAGATGCGCTTGATGTGAAGTTTACATACAAGCCGGCTCAAAAGCCATTCCTTCATCCATATCAGACCGCAGAGGTATTCTGTGACGGACAAAAAATCGGATATCTCGGTCAGGTAAGATATGAGATATGCGATGAGCTTGACATGAGAGTACCGGCATATGTGATGGAGCTTGACTTAAGAGTTCTTTCACAGTGGTATGGAAAGGACAGAGTATTTACTCCAATCTCAAAATTTGATGATGAGAAGAGAGATTTTGCTTTTGTTGTGGACAAGGATATCACATGTGAGCAGATTGAAAACGGTATCAGGGAAGCCTGTGATTATGTCTCAGATGTTACACTGTTTGATGTTTACGAGGGTGTACAGCTTCCTCCGAATAAGAAGAGCATGGCGTACAGTGTAGTATTTACACCAAAGGATGAGGAGCTTAAGACTAAGAAGGTCGAGGGCTTTGTAAAGGATATACTTGCTCATCTTAAAGAGACTGCAGGTATCACACTTCGTGGTTAGACGTTAGTATAGTGTTAGGAATAGGAAAATTATGGACGTAAAAGATTTTGATTATGATCTTCCGGAGGAGCTGATAGCACAGGATCCTCTGGAGGACCGCTCCAGCTCAAGACTCATGGTGCTTGACAAGAAGACAGGAGAAGTCAGCCATCATGTGTTCAAGGAGATTGTTAAATATTTAAGACCGGGCGACTGCCTTGTGCTCAACAATACAAAGGTAATTCCTGCACGTCTTTTTGGCGTGAAGGAAGGCACTATGGCAAAGATAGAGATACTTCTTCTAAAGCGCAGACAAAATGACGTATGGGAGACTCTTGTAAAGCCGGGTAAAAAGGCAAAGCCGGGCACGAAAATTATATTCGGTGACGGACTTTTAACCGGTGAAGTAATAGATGTGGTTGATGATGGAAACAGGCTGATTCAGTTTAGTTATGAGGGTATTTTTGAGGAGATACTTGATAAGCTCGGACAGATGCCATTGCCGCCATACATCACACATCAGCTAAAGGACAAGAACCGCTACCAGACAGTATATGCAAAGTATGACGGCTCAGCCGCTGCGCCTACGGCAGGACTGCATTTCACAAAGGAGCTTTTACAGCAGGTAAAGGATAAGGGAGTGGATATAGCAGAGGTTACTTTACATGTGGGGCTTGGTACGTTTAGACCGGTAAAGGTGGATAATGTGCTTGATCACCATATGCATTCTGAGTTTTACATGGTGTCACAGGAGGCTGCAGACAAGATTAATAATGCAAAGAAAAATGGCGGCAGAATAATATCTGTCGGCACTACAAGCACTCGTACCTTAGAGGCAGCATCCGATGAAAACGGCATGCTAAAAGAGTGCAGCGGATGGACGGATATCTTTATTTATCCGGGATACAGCTTTAAGGTGATTGACTGTCTGATTACCAATTTCCATCTGCCACAGTCTACACTTGTCATGCTTGTGTCAGCATTAGCAGGCAGAGAGCATGTCCTCAATGCATACAAAGAGGCTGTAGAGGAAAGATACAGGTTTTTCAGCTTTGGTGATGCGATGTTTATAACGAACGATATGCATATGGACGATGAGGCAGCTGAATAAATTTTACTTGTAAAAATCAGTCATATATACTAATATGTTGTTTGAGGGTAATTTGTTCCCTTAGTCAATAATATAATAGATGGGGTAAAGTGAATGGAAGAAAAGAGAAGACATAAAAGACTTGACATTGATGTATCGGTACAGTTAGAGCGGCTGGATGAGGACGGAGTGACAACACTTAAGTATTGTCATGTAGATGTCACAGATATTTCCAGAAGCGGTATCGGATTTAATGCAAAGGTACCTCTTGATATACATACATATTATGACACCAAGATCCAAATTTGGACCAAGGAGGTTGTGGATGCGGTTGTCGAGATTGTACGAAGAACAGACAGTGAAGAAGGAGTATATCACTATGGTGCTGTGTTTATTGGTATGACAGACACTGATGCACTCAAGATTGATATTTATCAGATTTTCAATGATTTATAAAGTAAAAAAAGTAAATCATCCACATGATATAGTAACCAGTGTACCTGGCTCAAAGAGTATCACAAACAGGGCCCTTTTAATCGCTGCACTCGCAAGCGGGCGCAGCGTTTTAAAAGGGTGTCTTTTTAGTGATGATTCGAGACATTTTATAGATGCACTGATTCGTCTTGGATTTCCGGTTTTGGTGGATGAGGATAAAAGAAAAATAACAATAACAGGCTTTGGAGGCAGGATACCAAAGAATGAAGCTGAGATAGATGTGGGAAGTGCAGGTACCGCTGCACGTTTTCTTACAGCTTTTCTTGGACTGTCAAAGGGCAGATACCATATAGTGTCTTCTGAGCAGATGAAGAAGCGTCCTATGAAGGATCTGCTTGTATCGCTTGAAAAGCTGGGTGCCCATATTGAGTATGATGAGAACGAATATCATTTTCCTTTTACCATCGGAAATACAGGGGAATATGCTGATACTGTTGATATAAACGTAGACAAGAGCAGTCAGTTTTTGAGTGCCCTTCTTATCTCGGCTATAGTGATGGAAAAGAACTTTACGATTAATGTCACAGGAACGCATGGTATGGCATATGTTGAGATGACGCGTCTTATGATGAAGCAGTTTGGGCTTGATGTGATGCAGGACAAAAAGAATAACAGCTTTATTATCCCTAAGAAAGCAGCGTATGAAAGCTTAGACTATGATATAGAGCCGGATGTGTCGGCTGCATGCTATTTTTATGCAATGAGCCCGCTTTTACATGTTAAGTCAAAGGTGATGGGGGTGCACCAAAACAGCTTGCAGGGAGATGTGGCATTTCTTGATGTGCTTGCGGATATGGGCTGCACAATTTCCGACGAGGCAGACGGCATAGTGTGTATGCCACCAAAGAATGCTCATATACATGGCGGAAGCTGGGATTTGTCAACATTCTCAGATCAGGCGCTGACACTTGCTGCGATTGCACCGTTTGCAAATGCACCTGTAGGGATAGAAGGCATTTCGCATATCCGTCTGCAGGAGTGTGACAGGATAAAAGCCATCGAGGAAAACCTGGCTGAATTAGGTGTGAGGGTTGAAGAAATTGAAAATGGCTTAAGGATTTATCCGGCAGAGTGTATTAAGCCTTGTAAAATTAAAACGTATGACGATCATCGCGTAGCCATGTCATTTACTTTGCCGGGGCTTAAGGCAGAGGGGGTTGAGATAATAGACCCTTATTGCTGCCGCAAGACCTTTGAGAATTTCTATGAGGTACTTGAGGAGAGCGTCTATTAATAAAGTGTTATTGGTTTCTGTTTATTTGTAAACAGTGCTGCATTGGACGGTATAAAAAGAGCTGTAAAACGAATCAAATTCGTTTTACGGCTCTTTGTTTTTGGTATTAAAACCATATAACAGGATAAATCATCTGCGGTGAATAGTATAGTTTCTTTCTTTAAGTACGCTGATAGCCGATTCAAGAGCATCTTCGTCATAGAACTCTATGCGCAGTACACCCTCCTCAAACTCACGGTTGTTTATGATGCCGATATTCTTGATGTTGATGCCGTTGAAGGCTAAAAGGCTTGCAAGCACTGCAATACCGCCTGCCTCATCGGCAATATCGACAAATATCTCGTGGAAATCCTTGCGGATTTTGGCACCGGGCAGTGTGAGTGAATCCCTGTAATTCTTTGAATCCTGGAAATAATCAATCATCTTTTGAGAACTGCCCTCTGCAATTATTTCGCGAAGCTTATGGAAATTGGCTTCATACTGGTCCATGAGCGAGAGCAGCTGTGTTTTGTTGGACTCACATATGTTTTCCCACATGACAGGGGAGCTTGCGGCGATACGTGTCACATCGCGGAAGCCTCCGGCAGCGATAGTTTTCATGGTCTCTTTTTCGGAATCAATATGCTCAATCAGATTGACAAGAGAGTATGCAATCATATGTGGCAGGTGGCTGATGGCTGCGGTAGCATGATCGTGCTCCCTGTAGTCTAAAATGAGAGCTATCGAGCCGAGCGAAAGTACAAATTGTCTGAAATTATTCAGATTTTCTTCAGTAGTTGCTGCAGTAGGAGTGATAATATAGTAGGCGTTCTCCAAAAGCTGCTTGTCTGAATTGAGTATGCCTGTTTTTTCAGAGCCGGTCATAGGATGCCCGCCGATAAAATTGTGCTCAAGGCCAAGCTCTATAACCTTTTCGTGAATCTGGGTTTTGGTGCTGCCTACATCTGTGATGATACAGTCATCCTTTATGATATCCTTAAGCTGTGTGAGGTATTCGATATTTTTGTTTACCGGTGCACACAGAAAGATTACGTCGCAGTCTTTAAAAGAGTTAAGCCCTAAAAGCTCATTATTATCTATCAGGCCAAGCTCAAAGGCATCCTCTGTGGTCTTTTGATGCCCTGCTGTTGCGATAATTGAGACCTTTGGATTATTTTCTTTCATTTTTCTGGCTATAGAGCCGCCAATCAGACCGAGCCCTATAAAGCCAACTTTATCAAAATGCATTTATGTGTATCTCCTAATTCTTTATTGTAACTATTCAGAATCACCACACGCACATTCTCAAAATCGCACTATAGTGGTTCGAAATATTTACAATATATTATATCCAATTTAACACTATAAAGCAATAAATTATTGGCAAATTTATTCCAATATAACAATAAAAAATAATCGTCAGATTGCATAAAAGTGTTGTAAATTATATAAAATATTAGTACAATGTTTACATACTATAATAATGTCAGGGAGGTACTTGAAATGAATGTTTACACTACTGAGAAGATTCGAAACGTCGTGCTTTTAGGCCATAGCGGCTGTGGCAAGACATCACTCGTGGAAGCTATGGCATATCTGGCAGGACAGACCACCAGAATGGGCACTGTAGCGGATGGCAGCACTATCAGCGATTTTGACAAAGAAGAGATAAAGCGTCAGTTCTCTATACATACATCGGTTGTACCGATAGAGTGGGATAATGTCAAAATAAATATTCTCGATACTCCTGGTTTTTTTGATTTTGTGGGAGAGGTTGAAGAAGCTGTATCGGCTGCAGATGCTGCAATCATCGTGGTTTCAGGCAAGGCAGGCATACAGACAGGCACAAAAAGAGCATGGGAGATATGCGAGAAATACAAGCTGCCGAGGATGATTTTCGTGACGGACATGGATATCGACAATGCAAGCTTCAAGGATGTGGTATTAAAGCTGCAGGAGCTTTACGGCAAGAAAATAGCTCCATTTCATCTGCCGATCAGAGAGAATGAGAAGTTTGTGGGCTATGTCAATGTCATCCAGCAGAGGGCAAAGAGATGGAATGAAAGCGGAGGCGTGGATAAGTTTGATGTGCCTGAGTACTCAAAGGAGAACCTGGGAATATGTCGTGAGGCTTTAGTTGAAGCTGTAGCTGAGACAAGTGAGGAGTTCATGGACAGATATTTCGGCGGAGAGGAGTTTTCTGATGATGAAATCAGGGCTGCGCTTCGTGCAAACGTGCTTGAGGGCTCTATTGTACCGGTGCTCATGGGCTCAAATATTCTCGCAAGAGGCATGTATACACTTATGGCTGATATTGTGAAATACCTGCCAAGTCCTGAGAAGAGAAGCTGTACCGGTATTAACACCAAGACAAATGAGGTGTATAATGCTGATTATGATTTTGCAAAATCAAAGAGCGCTTATGTGTTCAAGTCTATAGTTGACCCATACATCGGTAAGTATTCACTGATCAAGGTTAATTCGGGCGTACTAAAGACAGATGATGTGCTTTACAATTATCACAGGGACTGCGATGAAAAAATCGGAAAGCTCTATGTGATGAGAGGCAGTAAGGTGGAGGAAGTGAAGGAGCTTCATGCAGGTGATATCGGAGCGCTTGCAAAGCTTGCAAAGACTCTTACGACAGATTCACTTTCCACCAGAAATATGCCGGTTACATATCTTAGAACAAGTATATCAAAGCCGTATGTGGCAATGCGCTACAAGGCAAAGAAAAAGGGCGATGAGGACAAGATTTCCCAGTCTTTACAGAAACTGTTAATGGAGGATCTGACATTAAACAGTGTAAATGACAGTGAAAATGGACAGACTGTACTATATGGTATCGGTGATATGCAGCTTGAGGTAGTGGCAAGTGAGCTTCTTGAAAAGTACAAGGTGGAGATAGAGCTTATGCGTCCAAAGGTAGCCTTTAAGGAAACTATCAGGAAAAAATCTGACGTAGAGTACAAGTACAAGAAGCAGTCGGGCGGACACGGACAGTACGGACATGTCAAGATGACCTTTGAGCCGTCTGGTGATATGGATACGCCATATGTATTTGAGCAGACGGTTGTAGGAGGAGCTGTACCGAAGAACTTCTTCCCGGCTGTTGAAAAGGGTATTGCAGAGTCCGTGAAAAAGGGACCTCTTGCAGCTTATCCTGTGACGGGTATAAAGGCTGTGCTGTATGACGGCTCTTATCATCCGGTTGATTCATCTGAGATGGCCTTTAAGGTGGCAACGCAGCAGGCCTTTAAAAAGGGTATTATGGAGGCAAAGCCGGTGCTTCTTGAGCCGATTGCCACTCTTAAGGTAGTGGTGCCTGAGGGCTATACAGGTGATGTGATGGGTGAGCTTAACAAGAGACGTGCGCGAGTGATGGGCATGAACCCGACAGACAATGGATATCAGGAGATAGTTGCGGATATTCCTTATCTGGAGCTTTATGGATACAATGCCACACTTCGCTCAATGACGAGTGGAAGCGGCACATTCTCATATGAGTTTGCCAGATATGAGCAGGCACCGGATGATGTGGCTGCAAAACAGATAGAAGAAAGGGCAAGCAAGCTTGTTGAAGTTGAAGAGTAGAATAGCATTAATTATATTACTTACATTGATTTTTACCAATACTCATGTGTTTGCATCGGAGATAAAAGAGGCAGAAGCTGCCTCTTTTGCTTCCGGGCCATCACTAAATACACTGGTTGACAATATGTCAGAAAGTGATGGTGTTTCATATATTTACTATAATCTGGGCGGTGCGGCAAACAATATCAATAATTGTGGATACATCACACCAAAGCAGAAATTCATGGGACTAAGAGAACCACACAAATACGGTTATAAATTTGATGGCTGGTATCTGGATGAGCATTTTTCAAAAAAGGCGGATGTTCTGACCTACGAAAAAGCAAATGGATATGTGGTATATGCCAAATGGGTCAGGACGATTAACAATGAATACAGCGTAGAGCATTACAATTACAGGAGTAATAAAAAAGCGCATACACTGGCGCTTAAGGATTGCGATTACGATTTTATAGATGAAATAGATATTCCGGGCATGCCGGAGACGAAGGAAAATGATTTTCTCAATAATTATATTTTCAGTGAGGCACAGTGTCCTCAGGGAATTTGTATCACGGATGAATACGTGCTTATCACAAGCTATTCTGATGACAAGGGCTCACTCGGGGAGCTTATGGTATTTGACAGGGAGGACGGAGAGTACCTTGTGACACTTGGCATGGATGCAAACAGTCACCTGGGAGGAATTGCCTTTGACGGGGAAAATGTATGGGTGTGCAATTCCTACGACACAACTGTGGAGCGCATCTCGTATGATTTTCTCTCTCTAATGGCCACTGCGAATTCCAAGCAGGTCATCGATGCGACAGGTGTGGTAGATGTGTTTGATGTGGGAAACAAGCCGTCGTGCATAACATACTATGGAGGCAGGCTGTGGATAGCCACTCACAATATCCTTTTTAGGTCAAAGATGGTAGCATATTATTATGACAAAAAGGACGACAGGCTCACAAGCCTGAGCACATATACGATACCTGCCAGAGTGCAGGGCGTTACATTTGATGCCTCAGGAAAGGTATATCTGAGCACCTCCTATGGCAGGAATGAGTCATCGTATATCAAGTGCTACAAATCACTCATAGCTCTGTCGTCAAGGCCAAACAGACCCGACATCACAATAGAGATGCCGCCGGGCTCAGAGGAGCTTGACAGTGTGGATAAAAGATTGTATGTCATTTTTGAATCTGCGGGGGAGAAGTACCTTGAGGGCACGGATGGCAAGGGAAACTCGCCTGCACCGATAGACAAGATACTTCGCATAAATACAGATTCATTTAAAAATTAAACTATAACATTTTTAAAAGCTTTTCAACCTGCCTGCGGTTTTTCTCAGGCAGGTTTTTGCTTAGCTCAGTGCACATGGAATAGACCTCTTCTTTGGTAAATTCTATGCCGTTACGCTTTGCCTCCTTAATACTTTCCATGAGAAACGGCATGGCACTTGTTGTGTCCTTTGGTTTTTCCTTTTGTGCAAAATTATTTAAAAATTCCTGCTTTGTCATAAATCTCCCTATTGTCCAAAACTGAAAAAATATTTAATAGATTGTCTATCGTATCCTGTTCACTTTTGCTGCAGTATTTCTTTAAGGCATTGAGCATGGATAGTCTTCTGTCTGACATACTTTCAGTCTCCGCAACAGACAGTGCAGGTGCACAATCTATCATTCTCATTGAATTCATAAGTGATATGTAGTGAACCATAAGAGTCATCTGCTTTTGTGAGTCATGCGGCATATATGGAATTATGGTTTTAAGCATCTGAAGCTCCCTTGTCTGGGTTATTTCATCGAATGGTGTAAACAGGCTGTTCTCGTCCATAAAAATCCTTTAAAATATATTTCTATATAATATGTCACCTGATTCACATTATGCATGTTTACAGCATATATTATTAAAAAAAGATTATATGCTTATCATAGATGGTCACGACGTATACGAGATAGATGAAGAATGCATCAAAAAGCACAGGGTGAAGGGCGAATGTAAAGTCCTTGAAAAGCTCAAAGAAAAAGAGCAGCGCAGGCAAAAAAAGAATACTGAAAAATCGTAAAAAGCTGCGGGCCGAAAAGACCCGCAGTAAAAATGTAAATCAGCAGCCGCAGCCACATCCGCAGCCGTTATTGCTGTTGCCGCCACAGCCAAAGCCACCACAGCAGAAAAGTAAGATGATAGCCCAGATACAGCTGTTATTGCCGCTTCCACAGTCGTTTCCTCCGAAGAAAGAGCCTCCGTTACCATTTCCACAACAGCAGCACAGTAACAGGATAATCCATAAAATCGAAGAACATCCGCATCCGTTATCTGTATTGCTGCATGAACAGTTTGTTGCTGCTAAATCACTCATAAGTGACCTCCAATAAAATTTATTTACACTCTAGGTTATGATAGACATAACAAAGTGTTACACTAATATTTAAATTTTTTATTGACACAAAAAGTATAATTGTATACAATTATTCAAAAGATAAAACTAAGCACAGGAGATGTGAAGATGAGAGAAGTTTTGATGAACGAAAAAACAAATTTACTGCAGCTTGAAGAGCATTTTTATCAGCTCGTGGATGTAGATGAGCCGAATACTTTTAGAAATCTCTTTCCTTATTCAGAAGTTCCTAAGATAGCATTCAATGACAGAATAGTGCCTCACAATATGCCGGAGGACATCTGGATTACAGATACTACATTCAGAGATGGCCAGCAGTCGAGAGCACCGTACACGACGGAGCAGATTGTTACCATTTATGATTATTTACATAAGCTTGGTGGCCCTAAGGGAATAATCAGACAGAGCGAGTTTTTCCTCTACAGCAAAAAGGACAGGGACGCTGTTTACAAGTGTCTCGAGAGAGGATATAAGTTCCCAGAGGTTACATCGTGGATTCGTGCCAGCAAAAAGGACTTTGAGCTTGTAAAGGATATAGGACTCAAGGAAACCGGTATACTTGTAAGCTGTTCGGATTATCATATTTTCTATAAGATGAAGATGACCAGACGCGAGGTAATGAATATGTATCTGTCAGTCATCAGGGAGTGTCTTGAGACAGGAATAAGCCCTAGGTGCCATCTGGAGGATATCACACGTTCTGATATATATGGTTTTGTTATTCCATTCTGTGTTGAGCTCATGAAGTTGCAGGAGGAGTACAAGATTCCGATTAAGGTGCGTGCATGTGATACAATGGGATATGGAGTAAACTTCCCGGGAGCAGTTATACCTCGAAGCGTTCCGGGTATCATATACGGACTTAACACACATGCAGGTGTGCCTTCATCACAGATTGAGTGGCATGGACACAATGACTTTTACAAGGCAGTAAACAATTCGACTACGGCATGGCTCTACGGAGCAAGTGGTGTCAACTGTTCACTGTTTGGTATCGGAGAGAGAACCGGAAACACGCCACTTGAGGCTATGGTATTTGAGTATGCACAGCTTAAAGGCACACTTGATGGAATGGATACGACTGTTATTACTGAGTTGTCAGAGTACTTTGAGAAGGAGCTTGGATATGTGCAGCCGAGTCGTACACCTTTTGTCGGAAAGAATTTCAATGTGACGAGAGCCGGAATCCATGCTGACGGACTTCTCAAAAATGAGGAAATTTACAACATATTCGATACAGGTAAATTCTTAAACAGACCACCTCTTGTAGCTGTGTCCAATACATCAGGACTTGCAGGAATAGCGCTGTGGATAAACACTTACTACCGTCTGCCGGATGACAGAAAAGTAGATAAGAACTCAAAGCTTGTGACCATGATAAAGGAATGGGTAGATGAGCAGTACGACGAGGGCCGTGTGACTACCATCACAGATAATGAGCTTGTAGTTCAAATTACTGATTGCTGTAAAAAGCTTAATATAGTATTATAGTGAGGTGGATTATTACATGTCACATGATAATTACAGCCTGAGTGCCAGAGTATACAATCATATCAGGGATGGTATACTTGCAGGAACATTTGCAAAGGGCGATGAGCTTAAGGAAAAGAATATCGGTGATGAGCTTGGAGTGAGCAGGACTCCCGTGAGGGAGGCACTGCGTCAGCTTGAGCTTGAGGGACTTGTGTCTATCATCCCCAATAAGGGAGCGTTCGTGGAGGGTGTTTCCACGGACGATATCAGGGATATATACGAGATAAGGGCTCTGCTTGAGGGGCTTTGTGCCAGATGGGCTGCAACGAGGATATCGGATGAGCTCATGGCGGCCATGGAGGAGAATATTTACCTTACGGAGTTTCACGAGAAAAAGGGCAATGCAAAGAAGCTTCTTGAACTGGACAATAGGTTTCATGAGCTGCTGTATGAGGCCGGCGGAAGCAAGGAGCTGATGAGGGTATTAAAGGACTATCATGAGTATGTCGGCAGAGTGAGAAAAGTGACACTCGGTGAGACAAAAAGAGCCAAAAACTCCACTCACGAGCATAAACAGATATGCGAGGCAATTAAGAATCATGACGCACCGCTGGCAGAAAAATGCGCCAGAGAGCATATAAACAATTCAAAGAAAAATATGGAACACCTTGGTTGGGAAAACCTTATTAAGTAAAGGAGATTTAAGAATGAGCAAGATTACGATGACAACACCCCTTGTAGAGATGGACGGAGACGAGATGACCAGAATTCTCTGGCAGATGATAAAGGATGAGCTTTTAATACCTTTTATCGATTTAAAGACAGAGTATTATGATCTGGGATTAGAGGAGCGAAATCGTACAGATGATCAGGTGACCGTTGAATCAGCAAAGGCAACCATGAAATACGGTGTCGCAGTAAAATGTGCGACAATCACACCAAACGCAGCCAGAATGACAGAGTACAATTTAAAGGAGATGTGGAAGAGCCCTAACGGCACAATAAGAGCCATGCTTGACGGAACAGTGTTCAGAGCACCAATCGTTGTAAAGGGCATAGAGCCAAACGTAAAGACATGGGTTAAACCAATCACAATCGCTCGTCATGCATATGGTGATGTGTACAAGGCAACAGAGATGAAGGTAGCCGGTCCCGGAAAGGCTGAGCTTGTATTTACAGCAGAAGACGGAACTGAGACCAGAGAATTAATACATGAGTTTAAGGGCGCAGGAGTTATTCAGGGACAGCATAACCTGGATGATTCAATTGAGAGCTTTGCACATAGCTGCTTTAAGTATGCACTTGATACAAAGCAGGATTTATGGTTTGCTACAAAGGATACCATCTCAAAGAAATATGACCACACCTTCAAGGATATCTTCCAGGAAATCTTTGATGCACAGTATAAGGATGCTTTTGAGAAGGCTGGAATTACATATTTCTACACACTTATTGATGATGCAGTTGCCAGAGTAATGAAATCTGAGGGTGGATTTATCTGGGCATGCAAGAACTACGACGGAGATGTAATGAGTGACATGATCTCATCTGCATTCGGCTCACTTGCCATGATGACATCAGTGCTTGTATCCCCTCACGGATACTATGAGTATGAGGCAGCACATGGAACAGTTCAGAGACACTATTACAAGCACTTAAAGGGTGAGGAGACTTCAACAAACTCTGTAGCTACTATTTTTGCATGGACAGGAGCACTCAGAAAAAGAGGAGAGCTTGACAAGATTCCGGCACTTTCTGAGTTTGCAGACAAGCTTGAGGCAGCCTGCATAAAGACTATTGAGAGCGGAAAGATGACAAAGGATCTCGCACTCATCACAACAATTGAAAATCCTACTGTTTTAAACAGCGAAGGCTTCATCAAGGCAATCAGAGAGGAGCTTGAGAAGACAATTTAATCTGAAATTTGGTTTTTAGCCTTAGAATAAGATATAACCCGGGGATAATTATGAATTTTTTGAATGTTAAATTCTTAACACATTGACAGATGACCTTCAAAAAATTATAATTAATCTTGGGTTTTTGTCTTTAAAAGAGAAATGATATCCTGATGATTGGAGGAATAAGACTTGAGTAAAGAAATATCACAGGCGGTTATCAGAAGACTGCCACGATACTATAGATATCTCGGAGAGCTTTTGGATGAGGGAGTGGAGCGTATTTCATCAAATGATCTGAGTCACAGAATGAAAGTGACAGCTTCACAAATCAGACAGGATCTCAATAATTTCGGTGGCTTTGGACAGCAGGGATACGGATACAATGTTCAGTTTCTTTACGAGGAAATCGGAAAGATAATGGGGCTTAACACAGAGCATAGAATAATTATCATCGGTGCAGGCAATCTGGGCCAGGCACTCGCCAATTATGTAAAGTTTGAAAAGCTTGGCTTTGTCATAACAGCGCTTTTTGACGTAAATCCTGAGCTTTTAGGAAAGAGTGTGCGAGGTATTCCAATCCTTATGCTAAGTGAGCTGGATGAGTATTGCAGAACACACAGGGTGGATATTGCGGCACTCACCATGCCAAAGTCAAAGGCTGACTCTATTGCGTCAAAGCTTGTGGATTTAGGAATAAGGGCTATATGGAATTTTGCACATGTGGATCTTGAAATTCCAAATAAAGATGTGGTTGTGGAGAGTGTTCATCTGTCTGACAGCCTTATGCAGCTCAGCTATAATATTGTTAAAAACTCCAAAAATAAATAGAAGGTGAGTCTTATGAATGATAAAAAAGATTTTGAGGCTGCATTAAAAGGAAAAAAAGTGCCTTTACTGGTTTTAGACCAGAAGTGGCACAGACTTTTTGCCATTCATGGTAAGACTGACGAAATATCAGCCACGGAAAAAGAACTGGATGAGCTGTTAAAGCTGCAGGGAAAGTACAACAATGAGCTTAAGAATTTAAAAAAGCTTAAGTCGAAAATTATGTCTAATATTGTTGCCAACATGGGAGATGACGGCGATGAAAATCGTGACAAGGATAAGCAGCTTATAGATGAGATAAATGAGAAAGCTGACAACATTGAGGGAGAGCTTATTGAAATCCAGAAGAATATAAAAGCTGTAAATGACAGGCTGATGCTTTTATCGATGGATTATTTCAGTGAAAAGATCGAGAAAAATAAACTGGAATCAAAAGAAATTGACGACTGGATTGCAAATATAAGAGTTGAACTCAAGAAAAATGTAATCAGAAAACAGAACAGAGATATTAACAACAGGGAGATTTATTCGTATCTTCATGATATTTTTGGCGCTGAGGTTTTAGATCTTTTTGATATTGAATATGACGATCCTATGGTTTTTAATGCCAATAATGCAAATACTGATAATGCAAACAATGAGAATAAGGGGAATTGATATTGGAATATATTGTTACAGGTAATGAAATGAAGCTTCTGGACGATACAACATCACAGGTCTTTTTGGTTCCTTCGGTGGTGCTGATGGAGCAGGCTGCGGCCGGTGTTGTCCGGGAGCTTGTTGCATGTTTTGATAAATCAAAGGAGTTTGCCGTGATATGCGGCAGAGGCAATAATGCAGGAGACGGTATCGCGATAGCAAGACTTTTAAATCAGGCCGGATACAGATGCATGGTGTACTATGCTTTTGGCACAGATGAGGCAGGAAGCGAGCTCTTTGAGCTGCAGAAAAATATATACGCAAGGTATGGCTTTAATGTGGTCTCTGATGTTGAGTGTGTGTGTAAAAGTGACGTAATAATAGATGCACTGTTTGGCACAGGGCTTAAGCGAGCCATAGAAGGCTCTTTAGCAGATGTGATTTCAGCCGTTAACAAGGCAAATGCTTACAGGGTGGCGGTCGACGTGCCGTCGGGAGTGGATTCTGATAAAGGACATGTGATGGGATGCACTTTTAAAGCAGATTTCACATATACTTTTTCTTATAAGAAGACAGGTCTTCTCCTGTGGCCGGGCTGTGATTATTGCGGTCTGGTTAAGGTGGTGCCTATAGGCATAGATGACCACAGCTTTTGTGGTAATCTGCCATCAGTAAGGGCTCTTGATGAGTCTGATTTAAAGAAGCTTGATAACAGACCGGCACACTCCAACAAGGGAACTTTCGGAAAACTGTTAGTTATAGCAGGAAGCCGCAATATGGCCGGTGCGGCGGTGCTTTCGGCAAAGGCAGCATACAAAAGCGGAGCAGGGCTTGTGAAAATTATAACGCCGGAGTGCAACCGCTCAATAATCCAATGTGCTTTGCCGGAAGCACTGCTTTGTACTGATATCGCGTCAGCTAAAGCACTTGAGACAGAGCTTGAGTGGGCAGATGCAGTGGTGATAGGTCCAGGTCTTTCAAAGTCTGATAATGCCAAAATGTTAGTTGAAACAGTACTAAAAACAGCAGAGATACCTCTTGTGATTGATGCGGATGCGCTTAATATCATATCAGACAACATGACTTTACTTAATGAGCATAAAATGCCTGTCATCGTGACTCCGCACCTGGGCGAGATGTCCAGACTTATGAAAAAGAGCATTGCTGATATACAGGAGGATATCATCGGTGTGGCAGGAGAGTTTGCAGGCTTGTACAATGTGACTTGTGTGCTTAAGGATTTTCGTACGATTATCGCAGCGGCTGATGGCGAAAAGTTTATTAATCTGTCCGGCAACTGCGGTATGGCAACAGCCGGAAGCGGAGATGTGCTAAGCGGTATCGTGGGAGGTCTTCTGGTACAGTGGCGTGACAACAAAAAGGCCGCGGCATACGGTGCATTTATTCATGGACTTGCCGGTGATATGGTATTTGACAATACCGGCTCTTATGGTATGATAGCAAGTGATATTATTGATGGATTAGATAAAGTTTGGATTAAGGTGGAAAAAAATGGCAATTAACAGAATCAGAGCAGATATAGATCTGGATGCAATTTTATATAATATGGAGTCGATGCACAATAAGCTAAAGCCGGGGACAATGATGGCAGCAGTCGTAAAGGCTGATGGTTACGGTCATGGTGCTGAGGCTGTTTCAGAGGTACTGGAGCCGCTTCCGTATCTGTGGGGCTATGCCGTTGCTACAAGCAACGAGGCAATGCAGCTTATTGCGGCAGGCAGGAAAAAGCCGATACTTATTTTAGGACTCAGCTTCCCGGAGCAGTTTGAGGAGATAGTGGACAACGATGTGCGCCCGGCGGTATGTACATATGAGACAGCTAAGGAGCTATCGCGTATCGCTGTCGCTAAGAATAAAACCTGTAAGATACATATCAAGATAGATACCGGCATGTGCCGTATAGGCTTTCAGGTGACAGAGGAAAGTGCAGATATTATTGCACAGATTGCTAAGCTGCCGAATATTATGATAGAGGGAATATTCACTCACTTTGCAAGGGCAGATGAGCTGTCAAAGGAGCCTGCCTTTGAGCAGTTTGATCTTTTTAAGAGGATGATAGCTCTTGTTGAGGCAAGAGGAGTCGAGATCCCAATTAAGCACTGCTCAAACAGTGCGGGAATAGTAGAAATCCCTGAGTGCAATATGGATATGGTAAGAGCAGGCATCACACTCTATGGTCTGTGGCCGTCAGAGGAGGTAGACAAGAGTAAAATCTCCCTAAAGCCTGTCATGTCACTGCACAGCAGGGTTGCTTATGTAAAGGAGCTTGAGCCGGGCAGGCATATAAGCTACGGCGGCACATTTACGGTAGAGCATCCTATGAGGATAGCAACTGTCCCGGTGGGATATGGTGATGGATATTCAAGAGGACTTTCAAACAAGGGCTGGGTTCTCATAAAAGGAAAAAAAGCACCTATATGCGGCAGAGTCTGCATGGATCAGTTTATGGTGGATGTGACAGACATACCTGACGTGAAAATAGGCGATGCCGTTACTCTGCTCGGTAAAGACGGGGATGAGACAATCACTATGGAGCAGTTAGGTGAGCTGTCAGGCAGATTCAACTATGAGTTTGCATGTCTTATCACACCGCGTGTTCCAAGAATTTACCACAAAAACTAAAAAAGTGTAACTTTTAAGAATACACTCGAAAAATCTGGAGATACTTTTTGTATACCATAATATGGAGTGTATTCGTGTATGATTATTCAAAGAGGAGATATTTATTACGCTGATTTAAGGCCTGTTGTAGGCTCAGAGCAGGGCGGGATAAGACCTGTCCTTATAATACAAAATGATGTCGGAAACAGACACAGCCCGACGGTGATCTGCGCAGCGATAACCTCGCAGATGCATAAAGCAAAGCTGCCCACCCATGTGGAGCTTGCCTGCAAGGAGTATGCGCTTGCAAAGGATTCGGTTGTGCTTTTAGAACAGCTTCGCACAATCGACAAAAAAAGGCTTAAGGATAAGGTGTGCCATCTTGATGAGGACACATTGCTTAAAATAGACAGGGCGCTTGAAATCAGCTTAGAACTTATTACATAGGATAATAAAACATTATGTTATATGCAATTATAATTTTATCAATACTTGTAGTGATACTTCTTTTGTGTATTGGAGTATTGCTTTATGGAATGAAAAACAACAAAAAGACTCTCGATGGAATACTTGGAAATGATGATGTCACAGAGGAAGAAATTATTTCCATGGTCAGGGAGGGGCATGAGCAGGGAACAATCCTTGCATCTGAGGCAGAGCTGATACACAATGTGTTTGAGTTTGATGATAAGGAAGTAAAAGATATCATGACTCACCGCAAAAATATCGTAAGCCTTGACGGCAGTATGTCCTTTATTGATGCAATCGAATTTATCATAGATACCGGCAAATCTCGCTTTCCGGTCTATGAGAATGATGTTGACAGTATCATCGGAGTCTTACATATCAAGGATGCTTTTACATTTTTTGAAAAAAATGAGGTTTACCGCAGCAGTATCAAGGACATAGACGGGCTTATCAGGCCGGTGGACTTCATACCCGAGACGGTAAACATCAATGATCTGTTTAAAAAGATGCAGTCTAAAAAGAGTCATCTTGCGATGGTTGTGGATGAGTACGGACAGATATCGGGACTTATCGCGATGGAGGATATACTCGAGGAGCTTGTCGGAAATATCGAGGATGAGCACGATGAGGAAGAAAACTACATCAGAAAGAATGATGACGAGACATTTATAATGGACGGCATGACTGAGTTTTCCGATGTGAAGGAGGCGCTGTCACTGCCTGTTGATGATGATGCCTACGAGACGCTTAACGGTTTTATCATATCGCTTTCGGATAAGATTCCGGAGGAGGGGGATAAGACTGTGATTAGCGCATATGGCTACAGATTTTCTGTTATGAGCGTCGAGGATAAGGTGATTAAGCAGGTAATGATTAAGAAACTTGCGCCGGAAGAGAAAAAATGATATTATAAGGTATGGATTATTTTTAAAAGTAGAAAAGAGGATACAAATTATGTCAGGACATTCTAAATTTGCGAATATCAAGCATAAGAAAGAGAAAAATGATGCTGCAAAGGGCAAAATCTTTACAATGATCGGTAGAGAGCTCGCAGTTGCAGTTAAAGAGGGAGGACCGGATCCTGCCAATAACTTCAAGCTTGCACAGGTAGTTGCCAAGGCAAAGGCCAACAATATGCCAAACGATACAATCGAAAGAGGTATCAAGAAGGCGGCAGGAGACGGCAACAGTGTAAACTATGAGACAGCTACATATGAGGGCTATGGACCATCAGGCACAGCTATTATCGTAAAGTGTCTTACAGACAATAAGAACCGTACAGCGGCCAATGTCCGCAATGCCTTTACAAAGGGACAGGGAAGCATCGGTACACAGGGCTGTGTATCTTACATGTTTGACGAGAAGGGTCAGATCATCATCGACAAGGAAGAGTGCGATATGGATGCAGATGACCTTATGATGCAGGCACTCGATGCAGGTGCTGAGGATTTTGCCGATGAGGATGACAGCTACGAAATCACAACTGCACCTGCTGATTTTGATGCAGTCAGGACTGCTCTTGAGGAGGCAGGCATCACAATGGCTTCAGCAGAGGTCACAATGATTCCACAGACATATGTCACACTGACAGATGAAGCTGACATCACAAATATCGGCCGTATCTTAGACCTTCTTGACGATGATGATGACGTCCAGGAAGTATACCACAATTGGGAAGAGTAAACTAAATATTATATATCACGGGTTTTAGCGGGAGGAGAATATGAAAAAGATTCTATTTGTAGCTTCAGAGTGTGTACCATTTATAAAAACAGGAGGCCTTGCAGATGTGTGCGGTGCACTTCCTAAAGAGTTTGACAAGAACTATTGGGATGTAAGGGTTGTAATACCGGATTATAGCTGTATACCGGAGCAGTATCGCAATAATTTTGAGTATGTTACCCATTTTTACATGAGCTCAGGTCCATATGTGCAGGACAAGTATGTCGGAGTGCTCAAATATGAGCAGGACGGCATTACATATTACTTTATTGACAATCAGGAGTTCTTTACAGGATTTTCTCCATATACTTCTGACACTAAGTTTGAGATTGAGAAGTATACATTCTTTGACAAGGCTGTACTCTCAATGCTCCCGCTTATTGATTTTAAGCCGGATATTATACATTGCCATGACTGGCAGACAGGTCTTCTGCCTGTATACTTAAAGAATGAGTTTGCCGCAAATCCATTCTTCTGGGGTATCAAGACAATTATCACTATCCACAATCTTAAGTTCCAGGGAATATGGGACAGGGAGTGGGTACAGGGTGTTTCAGGTCTTACAGACAATCTGTTCACACCGGACAAGCTTGAGTTCAAGAAGGACGCAAATATGCTTAAGGGTGGTCTTGTATATGCTGACTACATCACCACTGTCAGTGATACATATGCAAACGAGATTCAGACAGAGTACTATGGTGAGGGATTAAACGGACTCTTAAGTGCCAGACATTTTGACATGCAGGGTATCGTAAACGGTATTGATTACAATGCTTATGACCCACAGACTGATGGCAGAATCTATTGCAATTACAATGCTTCCGATTTCAGAAAGAAGAAGTTCAACAACAAGACAAAGCTTCAGCAGGATCTTGGCCTTGCGGTTGACAAGAAGAAGTATATGATAGGTCTTATTTCAAGACTTACAGACCAGAAAGGTCTTGACCTTATCAATCATGTGATTGAGGGTATCGTGGATGATTTCACACAGCTTGTTGTTATCGGTACAGGAGATCCTCAGTACGAGAATATGTTCAGACACTATGCATGGAAATACCCTGACAGAGTTTCGGCAAATATATGTTACTCCGATGATCTGGCTCACAAGCTCTATGCGGCTGCTGATGCATTCTTGATGCCATCCAGATTTGAGCCTTGCGGTCTGACACAGCTTATCTCATTCCGCTACGGTACAGTTCCGATTGTTCGTGAGACAGGAGGTCTCAAGGATACGGTTAAGCCTTACAATGAGTATGAGAATTCAGGAGATGGCTTCTCGTTCTCAAACTACAATGCCGATGAGATGCTTGCAGTCATCAATTATTCTAAGCACATCTTCTTCGATAAGAAGCGTGAGTGGAACCAGATTGTGGACAGGGGCATGGCCAATGATTTCTCTTGGAATGCTTCGAAATTCAAATATGAGGGATTATACAATTACCTTATTGGTGAATAAAATATTTTGGTGAAATTGTGGTTTTTGCATAACATTTTGCCCCGCCATTCATGGCGGGGTATTTTTTACCTCATTTATGATTAATCAGATTACTACATGCTACGCATTCCCGTAATCTGACTCCACCTCGAAATCCGCTAATTTGCTGCATTTGGGCAGCAAATTGCTACTTTCTCGGTGTAGTGCGGGTCACTAAGGTATACATCGAATTGCATGCAAGCATGCATCGATGATACCTTTTGACCCTTTAATCATAAAATCGAAAAATTACTTTAGAAAATTTACACAGAACAGAAGAAATATGTTATTATATACTCTGTAAATCAAAATACGGAGGTTAGTTACATGGCAACGAGGAAGAAATCCTCAGCAAAAAGACAGACAAAAAAGGAGAGAATGGCTCAGATAGAGAGGCAGCAGGCCTTTAAAAAGGAAATATTTCTCTGGATAGTAGTAGCTGTTTCAATCCTTTTATTTATAAGTAATTTTGGAATAGGCGGTCATTTGGGAAACGCAGTAAGCGGTTTCCTTTTTGGTGTATTTGGAATGGTGGCATATATTTTTCCGCTTGTGCTTCTGGTGGGCAGCTTTTTTGCTGTGTCCAATAAGGGCAATTCATATGCTATCATGAAGCTTGTTATGACCATAGTTCTCATATGGTTTATATGTGTGTTTATGTACCTGGCAGTGTATGGTGAATTCGCGGTTTCGCCGGTGCAGTCATATATTGACAGTGTTGAAAGACATTCAGGTGGTGGCTTTATAGGTGCTCTTATAGGCTGCATTTTAGTTCCGGCGGTAGGAATTATAGGTTCATACGTGGTGACAATAGTTGTGATGATTATCTGTCTTGTGCTCATTACCGGTAAATCATTCATGAAGGGTATGAGAAACGGCGGCCGAAAGGTATACGAGTCAGCGCGTGAGAATAATGAGAGATATCAGGAGTATCGGCAGTATAAGTCAAGAGAGCGTCAGACAAGAGAGGGTTTAGCTTCAGATGATACAGACAGTGACATAAAGGAGGCTGCAAAAGGTGGCAGAAGGAGTAAGCGTGCCGGCCGAAGGATGGACAATAAGATAACAGGCGTGTCACTTGATACAAAAATTGATGGCAGTGAAAACGTGCTGGATTCAGGCATGGCAGGTAGTGATACAGCCCATGTTGGGATATTTGGACAAGGTGCAGCAGCTACAGATGTGCTTGGTGAGATAACTATAGAGAATTACCCGAGTTCACCTGCAATAAAGGAGAAAAAGACGACAAGCCTTACATCAGGGGATGCAGGGGAAATAGTGCAAACACCGGACTTTGGTGTGGCATCGGAGCCTGTTTCGGTTTTGGGTGGCACAGCCGATAGTGATAGTGCAGATGAGCTTGGCAGAAAGACCCTGCAGCAGATTAATGGCATGAAACCGGACGGCTCGGGTGCAGCAGCTGCAAGCCATGTGTCGCAGATACCTATATCGGGCTGCGTGGAGCCTGATATATCTGATGATTTTGACATACAAAAAGATAATGAGCTGCAATCAAAATTATCAGCTCCGGCTGCAGATGCGGTAATGACAAAACCACCTGCAGCAGAGCCAGGTAAGAAAAATGTCAAATCAGACAAGGATGAGCTCGCCAAAGAGGTTGAAAAAGTCAGCGAGCAGATAGCGATAAATGACGCAGAAAATGCAATCCAGCAGAAGCCGTATGTATTTCCGGCTGTTGATCTGCTTAAGGCTCCTGACAGGGGTAAAACCGGCGATTCGCAGGCTCATCTGCGTGAGACGGCGGCAAAGCTTGAACAGACTCTTAATGTGTTTGGGGTGAATGCGAAGGTGAATAATATAAGCTGCGGTCCTGCTGTTACAAGGTTTGAAATCACACCGGAGCTTGGAGTGAAGGTATCAAAGATTGTGAATCTGGCAGATGATATAAAGCTTAATCTGGCAGCCGCGGATATACGAATCGAGGCTCCTATTCCGGGAAAAGCCGCTGTGGGCATCGAAGTGCCAAACAGCCAGAGTGTTGCTGTTTCCTTCAGGGAGCTTGTGGAGTCTGAAGAATTTAAAAATGCCAAATCAAAGATTACTTTTGCAGTGGGAAAAGATATTGCAGGCAAGGTTAAGGTTACGGATATCGCAAAAATGCCACATCTTTTAATTGCAGGTGCTACCGGCTCAGGTAAGTCAGTTTGTATCAATACAATTATCATGAGTATACTATACAAGGCAAAGCCGGATGAGGTAAAGCTGATTATGATTGACCCGAAGGTGGTTGAGCTTAGTGTATACAATGGCATACCTCATCTGATGATTCCGGTTGTTACAGATCCTAAAAAAGCTGCAGGAGCATTAAACTGGGCGGTTTCAGAGATGACAGACAGATACGAGAAGTTTGCAAACAGCGGTGTCAGGGAAATAAACGGTTACAATGCCATGATTGATGCAATGGATGGCAAGGATACAGAAAAACCGCCAAAGATGCCACAGATTGTCATTATAGTGGACGAGCTTGCAGATCTTATGATGGTTGCATCAAAGGATGTAGAGGAGGCAATATGCAGGCTGGCACAGCTTGCGAGAGCAGCCGGTATACATCTGATTATAGCTACACAGAGGCCTTCTGTTAATGTTATTACAGGTCTCATCAAGGCGAATATGCCAAGCCGTATCGCATTTGCGGTTACAAGCGGTGTTGACAGTCGTACCATACTTGATATGAATGGTGCGGAAAAGCTCCTTGGAAAGGGAGATATGTTATTTGACCCACAGGGTGTTCCGAAGCCCCTTCGAGTACAGGGCGCATTCGTTTCAGATAAAGAAGTTTCCGATATTGTGAAATTTATTATTGAAAATAATGAGAATGCACAGTACAGTAATGATGTGGCACAAAAGATGGAGAGCCTGTCGAATGATACGACAAATACAACCGTTACCATTTCAGATGTGGAAAACACGGATGATGGCAGGGACTCTTACTTTGCGGAGGCAGCGTCAATTATCACAGATAAGGAACGGGCTTCAATTGGAATGCTTCAAAGATACCTTAAAATTGGCTTCAACAGGGCGGCCCGCATCATGGATCAGCTCGAAGAGGCCGGTGTAGTGGGACCTGAGGAGGGGACAAAGCCCCGCAAGGTTCTGGTGACTAAAGAGGAATTAGATACTATATTAGAGAATAATTAACACAAAGGAGCAAAGAAAAATGAAAACAGATATTCAGATCGCACAGGAAGCTACAATGCTTCCAATCAAGGATGTAGCAGCATCTATAGGGATTGAAGAGGATGACTTAGAGCTTTATGGAAAGTATAAGGCAAAGATTTCTGATGAGCTTATCAATCGCACAAAGAAAAATCCTGACGGAAAGCTCATACTTGTTACAGCTATAAACCCGACTCCTGCAGGAGAGGGAAAGACAACCACAAGCGTAGGTCTTGGAGAGGCATTTGGACGCCTGGGAAAGAAAGCACTTATCGCACTTCGTGAGCCGTCACTTGGACCTTGCTTTGGTATCAAGGGAGGAGCAGCCGGTGGCGGATATGCACAGGTTGTCCCAATGGAGGATTTAAATCTTCATTTTACAGGAGATTTTCATGCAATTACATCTGCGAACAATCTGCTTGCGGCACTTCTTGACAATCATATCCAGCAGGGAAACGAGCTTGGTATCGACCCACGCCAGATTGTATGGAAGAGATGTATGGATATGAATGACCGTGTCCTTAGAAATATCGTTGTTGGTCTTGGAAGCAAGATGGACGGAATGGTCAGAGAAGATCATTTTGTCATCACTGTAGCATCTGAAATTATGGCAATACTCTGTCTGGCCGATGATATGGCAGATTTAAAGAAGCGCCTTGGCAGAATTATCGTGGCATACACCTTTGACGGAAAGCCTGTCACAGCCGATGATCTTCAGGCTACAGGCTCTATGGCAGCTCTCTTAAAGGATGCCTTAAAGCCGAACCTTATCCAGACACTTGAGCATACACCGGCAATAGTTCACGGTGGACCTTTTGCCAATATAGCACATGGATGTAACAGTGTCCGTGCCACAAAGACAGCATTAAAGCTTGCAGACTATGTTATCACTGAGGCAGGCTTTGGCGCAGACCTTGGCGCAGAGAAGTTCTTTGATATCAAGTGCCGTATGGCAGGACTTAAGCCGGATGCAGTTGTACTTGTTGCAACAATCAGAGCATTAAAATATAATGGCGGCGTGCCGAAGGATGAGCTTTCATCAGAGAATCTTGATGCACTTAAGGCTGGAATCGTAAATCTTGAGAAGCATATTGAGAATCTTCACAAGTTTGGTGTGCCTGTAGTTGTCACATTAAATTCATTTGTCACAGACACCAAGGCTGAGACTGATTTTGTAGAGCAGTTCTGTAAGGAAAGAGGCTGTGAATTTGCACTCTCAGAGGTATGGGAGAAGGGTGGCGAAGGCGGAATTGACCTTGCCAACAAGGTACTTGAAACAATCGAGCACAAGGAAAGCAATTTTAAGGTGCTCTATGATGATAGCCTGTCACTTAAGGAAAAGATTGAAACTGTTGCAAAAGAAATATATGGAGCAGATGGTGTTACATATTCTCCGGCAGCAGAGAGAGAACTTAAGAGAATTACAGACCTTGGAATGGGAGATTTCCCTGTATGTATGGCAAAGACACAGTATTCGCTTTCTGATGATGCTAAGAAGCTTGGCAGACCGAGCGGCTTTAAAATCAATGTACGTGAGGTTTATGCGTCAGCAGGTGCAGGCTTTGTGGTAGCAGTAAACGGTTCTATCATGACTATGCCGGGACTTTCAAAGAAGCCGGCTGCATACGGCATTGATGTGGATGACAATGGTGTGATCACAGGATTATTCTAGGAGGAAATATGGCTAATCTAATAGACGGAAAATTAATTTCAACACAGATTAAGGATGAGCTTAAGGAAGAAGTGGCAGAGCTTAAGAAAAAAGGCATCGAGGGCTGCCTTGCGGTGATTCAGGTCGGAAATGACCCTGCATCATCAGTGTATGTTCGCAACAAGAAAAAGGCATGTGAGTATGTTGGAATCAAATCGCTTTCGTATGAACTTGCAGAGGAGACTACGGAGGATGAGATATTAAAACTTATCGAAAAGCTCAATGCTGATGCTTCTGTAAATGGTATTCTCTGTCAGCTTCCACTGCCAAAGCATATCGATGAGGACAAGGTTATTGATGCTATCGACCCGAAGAAGGATGTTGACGGCTTCAGTCCACAGAGTGTTGGAGCGATGGTTATAGGAAAGCCTGGTTTTTTGCCGTGTACTCCGACCGGTATCATTCAGCTTTTAAAGAGAAGCAATATAGATATTGATGGTAAAAGCTGTGTTGTGGTTGGCAGAAGTAATATAGTCGGCAAGCCTATGTCACTTCTCATGCTTAGGGAGAATGCAACTGTTACGGTATGTCATTCACATACAAAGGATTTAAAAGATGTATGTAAAAATGCTGATATACTTATAGTGGCAATAGGAAAGCCTAAGTTTATAGATGCTTCATATGTGAAGGATGGTGCGGTTGTCATTGATGTTGGAATCCACAGAAATGCTGAAAATAAGCTGTGTGGTGATGTGGATTTTGATTCTGTTGTGTCTAAAGCGTCACATATCACACCTGTACCGGGCGGTGTAGGTCCTATGACAATTGCGATGCTCATGAGCAATTGTGTTGAGGCTATGAAGAGATAATTAGACAATTAGACAATAAGTAAGAGGATTAGATGTATGAGATGTGCCAATTGTGGTAATGAATTGAAGGCGGGCAGTCTGTACTGTGATGTCTGTGGGCATCCGGTTCAGATAGTGCCTGATTACAACGAATTTGATGATTATCTTGATAATCTGGTTGGAAATGATGACAGGCGAGCTGATGGACAAAAGACTGCAAAGCCTGTGTCTGATAGGACAATCAGGTTTGATGAGCCGGTGAGGGAACAGCTTCATAGTGCCGGTCAGCTGAACGGACAAAAACCGGACAGAATGTCACAGTCTGTAAAGCAGCAGGTGAGACAGGCTCAGACAGGTGAGCAACAGTCTCAGACGAAACAACCGTGTGAGAAGCCGCAGTCTGACGGACAGAGGGCAAAGAGAGCGCAGCAGAAGAAGATAATTATTATATCAGCTGTAGTGTGCGTTGTAGCAATTGTAATACTTATTGCAGCTATTACACGCAATGTGAGCAGATCACATGACAATTCATTTGATTATCAGGTGAAGCAGGCAAAGGCAGCTTATTCGGCGGGGAATATAAATTCCGCGGTTTCTTATTATGAGAAGGCTTTGTCGATTGATTCGGATAATACAGATGTCAGATTTGCTTTGGCTGATATATATATGTCGAAGAAGGATTATGATGCCGCTCTTGTGCTGTATCAGGAAATTATCAATATTGATCCAAAGAGCAAAGAGGCTTATAAGAAGCTTATCTCGATTTATGAATCAAAAAAGGATTATGATGCAATTGTTGCGCTGCGTGAGAGTGCTAAGGATGCATCTGTTTTAAAGCTTTTTGCGGATTATACTGTATCTAAACCGCAGTTTAGCAAGAGCAGTGGCAAGTATGGAGAGACTATTGAGCTTTCTATAGATGCAGACAGCGATACCAAAATATACTATTCATATGATTCGGATGATCCTTTGACCAGAGGAGAAAGATATTATAGCCCGATCACCCTGGACAAGGAAGGTACATATGAGATAACAGCTGTTGCGGTTGATGACAGAGGAATCAAAAGCGAGGTGGCATCTGCCAAGTATGAAATCGAGTTTGAGGCACCGGATGCACCGGAGATAGACCCTGACGGAGGTACATTTGGTGCACAGACAGACATTACAATCACAGTACCTGAAAATTGTAAGGTATACTATACCTGGGATTCGTCAGATCCGAGTGCTGCATCAACAGAGTATACAGCTCCAATACCTGTTCCTGAGGGAAATAATGTGCTTTCTGTTATTGCGATAGACCAGAATACCGGAAAGTGCAGTGATATATACAGATCAAGATTTGAATTTTATATGAATTAATAAAAAACACGCATGAGTTGATTAATCATGCGTGTTCTTTTTAATGAAATTATCTGTTATGGCTGTAAAGCCTTTATTGTATCCGGATTCTGTGTGGATGTACAGTACTCTTTGTTTGAGACAAAATCTGTGAAATACACATACTGTGATGTTACGTTTATGTTGCAAAACTCACCCTTAGCAAGCTCTTTAAAGCCGGTGCCGTCATTTTTTACAACACACAGTGCCGGATTATCACCGCCGCGCTGATAGAATATCAGACTGCCATATACATTGTAATGCTCAATATTGGCTTCCGTTAAAACTACAGGATTTGGATTGTTGATATTGACATGGACAATCGCATTGTCACGATTTACATCCATGTAGTATACATTTGTGTCATCCAGCACAACCGGCTTGTAGCAGTTGCAGTCGTAGAATAAGGCTTCACTCTGTGAAGCAGTGTCATATCTGTATAGCTGTCCGTTTTTTGGATTATTATAATAAAAATACCGGTCTGATGTGTTGCAGGTAAACAGATAGTGATTTTTTATTTTCTTTTTTTCTTCTCCATCTATTCTGATGCGGTATAGAGAGGTAGCTGTTTGTGTGTCATAGTGCAGATAATATATGTAGTTGCCTATCAGGGATGCATAGATGCATGGGTCAGGATCCAGCACGGTGGAGCCGTGGCCATTTCTTTTTATACGGCAGAGACTGTTCCTGTCATATGAAAAGAAGGTCTGACTTGTGATTTTCTGATTGTTGTTTCTTACGTAATAGACATAGTTTTTATCTGCGTTTATGTACATGGCGGTGTCATTGCTCAGTTTATGTATATTGCTGCCGTCAATATTCATGGCATACAGCCTGCCGTTGTCGTTTGTATTTGAGAAAAATACTTCACCGTCACTTTCACAGAAGAGCCCGGCATTGTACAGATTACCTGCAGTATTACCATTTACATAGGATGAATTAAGCTTTACCTTTGATACAAAATGGTATATAACAAGGCCTGTGATGCATATTAAAATTAGTGGAATAATTATTTTTAGATATTTTTTCATGTAATTCTCCCGAGGGTATTTGATATTTATGCTTAGATATTAACTAAATTATATCTATATATGATAAATCTTTCAAGGATTACTTGCCTTTCTATAAAATTTGTAATAATATTTTATTATATCTTTTTTAGGAGACAATAATGGAAGATTTAATGAAATTGAGAGAGTCTATCGATGAGATAGACAGTGAAATAGTCAGATTATATAAGGAAAGAATGGGTATCTCAAAGCACGTTGCCGAGTATAAGATAACCACCGGCAAAAAGGTCTTTGACAAGACGAGAGAGGATGAAAAGCTTGAGAAATTATCGTCTCTTGCAGATGATGAGTTTTTGAAGCACGGTATAGTTGAGCTTTTTGAACAGATTATGTCGACCAGTAGAAAGAAGCAGTATCAGCTTATGACTGAGCATGGCATAGTGGAGAAGGAAAACTTTACTGAGGTAGACAGCCTGGATTTTTCCAATGCACGGATTGTGTTTCAGGGAGTTGAGGGTGCATATTCACAGCTTGCCATGAAGACATACTTTGGCGAGAACTGTAATGGCTACAACGTGGATTCCTGGAAGGATGCCATGGAGGATATCAAATGCGGAAAGGCTGATTATGCAGTGCTTCCGATAGAGAATTCTTCAGCCGGTATTGTATCTGAAAACTATGATCTGCTTGTTGAATACGACAATTATATAGTTGGGGAGCAGATTATACGCATCGACCACAGTCTGATGGGACTTCCGGGTGCAAAGATTTCTGATATAAGGACTGTGTATTCACATCCACAGGCGCTTATGCAGTGCTCAGATTTTTTTGATGAGCATAAGGATATTAACCAGGTGGCTGTCAGGAATACAGCTTTTTCTGCAAAGAAGGTAAAGGATGACGGAGATATCACACAGGCTGGCATAGCTAGCCATATCTCGGCTGATATATACGGGCTTCAGGTGCTTGAGAGCCGCATACAGAACAATAAAAACAATGCAACAAGGTTTATAATTGTGTCGGCTAAAAGGGTATGCCGCAGAGATGCGGACAGGATAAGCATATGCTTTGAGACACCTCACAAGAGTGGTGCACTATATCATATGCTGGCACACTTTATATACAATGGAATCAATATGTTAAATATCCAGTCTCGTCCGATATCTGATAAGGCGTGGGAGTACAGGTTCTTTGTTGATTTTGAAGGGCGTTTTACAGATACAGCGGTGCAGAATGCGTTAAGAGGCATAAGGGAAGAGGCAATTGCCCTTAAGATTCTTGGTACATATTAGATGATAGAAATTTAGATAAAAGTGTTGACAACAGAAATTGTCTGTGCTATATTCTAATAGTTGTATGAAAACAAAGTAGAGTATCCACTCTCACCTAAGCGCAATGGTGCGACTTAGCGTTAATATTTTCAAACATTTGTGTTGAAGATTGTATAGTGGATAGTCTGCCTATCCACTATTTTTTATGGAGGTACAAGACCATTAGCGAATTAATGATTAATGAACAGATCAGAGACAGAGAAGTTCGACTGATTGGAGCGGATGGAGAACAGTTAGGAATTGTTTCTTCAAGAGAAGCTCAAAAGATTGCAGACGAGGCAGGACTTGATTTAGTAAAGATAGCACCAAATGCAAAGCCACCTGTATGTAAGGTGATTGATTATGGTAAGTATCGTTATGAGCAGGCCCGTAAGGAAAAGGATGCAAAGAAAAAGCAGAAGACCGTTGAATTGAAAGAGATTCGTCTCTCACCTAACATTGAGGCTAACGACTTGAATACCAAGATGAATGCTGCAAAGAAATTTCTTGCAAAAGGAAATAAGGTAAAGATCACACTCAGATTCAGAGGACGTGAGATGGCTCATATGAATGCAAGCAAACATATCCTTGATGATATAGCGGAGAATCTTTCAGATGTAGCGGTAGTGGAGAAAGCACCAAAGGTTGAAGGAAGAAGCATCGGTATGGTGCTGGCAGAAAAGAGATAACAATTTAAGGAGGAACACACAATGCCAAAAATGAAAACAAGCAGAGCAGCTGCAAAACGTTTCAAAGTTACAGGAACAGGAAAGTTAAAAAGAAATAAAGCCTACAAGAGACATATCTTAACTAAGAAAACAACAAAGACAAAGAGAAATCTCAGAAAAGCAACAATGACAGATGAGACAAATGTTAAGAATATGAAGAAGATTTTACCATACATGTAATCGGTAGTATTAGTTAAGGAGGAATCAACAAATGGCAAGAGTTAAAGGCGGTTTAGGCGCTAAGAAAAGACATAACAGAACATTAAAGTTAGCAAAGGGTTATAGAGGCGCTAGATCTAAGCAGTATAGAGTAGCAAAGCAGTCAGTTATGAGAGCACTTACAAGCTCATACGCTGGACGTAAAGAGAGAAAGAGACAGTTCCGTCAGTTATGGATTGCTCGTATCAACGCAGCAGCTCGTCTCAACGGACTTTCATACAGCCAGTTCATGCACGGCTTAAAGTTAGCAAACGTTGACCTTAACCGTAAGGTATTAGCTGATATGGCTGTTACAGATGCAGCAGGATTTGCTAAATTAGTAGAGGTTGCTAAATCTAAGCTTGCTTAGTTTAGCATAAAGAGATATATGAAAAAGCTGCCGGGCTTCATGTGAAGCCCGGCAGCTTTTTTATTCTTAAGCTTTTTTGTATTTACTGCGATACTCCTTAGGTGAAAGGCCTTTTATTTTATGAAAGGTCTTTGAAAAATAAAGGCTGTTATCAAACCCTATAGAGCCTGCAATTGCTGTGATGGACAATGAGGAGTGTTTAAGCAGATAGCATGCCTGTTTGATTCTGAAATCGGTCAGATATTCCTTTGGCGATACACCGAGAATGCTCTGGAAGGAACGGAACAGGTGACTTCGGCTTAAGCCTATATATGATGCAATATCCTCAACGGTGATAGGGTATGAATAGTTGGCGGAGATGTATTCGATGCCCTTTTGTACATAGGAGTTTGCACTGTTTTGCGGTGGCTTTGATGTGGCGGCGCTGACAAAAAGAGCGAGGGTGGTGTAGAGTCGCCCGGTCATTTCGAGTGCATTTTCAAATTCTGTGCCTCTGGCGTCGTATATATGCATGAGCTGTCTTTTGATTTCGTTTCCGTTTGATACACTGTGTATGTATGGATGCGCTTTTGTGAAATCAGTGGCTCTTAAAATGGTTGCAGCATCGCTGCCGGTAAAGCCTACCCAGGTATATTCCCAAGGATCTTGCGCATCAGCCTGATAAATCACTTCGGTATTTGGATATACGAGAAACGCATCACCGGGAGTTAATGTGTGAACACTGCCATTTACAGTGTAGCGGCCTTTACCGCTTATGATATAGTGAATCAGATAATGGTCTCTGATACCGGGGCCCCACTGATACAGGCTATCACAGCTCTGGAAGCCTACGTTATATACGGACAGAGATACAAGCTCTTTTTCTTTTACGATATAGGAATTTTTGTATTTATTATTCATATTGCCTACCTTTACAACATTTTTACATATTTCTTCTACATTTTATTCTATACAAAAATGAGCAAATGCGCTACAATAAATTTAACAAAAATGAAAAGGAGATATTTATTATGGCAATTTTAGTTACTGGTGGAGCCGGATATATCGGAAGCCACACATGTGTGGAGCTTCTTGATGCAGGCTACGATGTTGTAGTACTTGACAATCTTTCAAATTCTTCTGAGAAGTCACTTGACAGAGTTAAGGCTCTTACAGGCAAAGAAGTAAAGTTCTATAAGGGAGATATCCTTGACAGAGACATCTTAAATAAGATTTTTAAGGAAGAAAAGATAGATAGCTGTATTCACTTTGCAGGACTCAAAGCAGTAGGAGAGTCTGTGGCAAAGCCTTGGGAGTACTATAACAATAATATTGCAGGAACACTTACACTTGTTGATGTGATGAGACAGAATGGCTGCAAGAGCATCATTTTCTCTTCATCAGCTACAGTATACGGAGATCCTGCACAGATTCCTATCACAGAGGAGTGTCCAAAGGGACAGTGTACAAACCCATATGGCTGGACAAAGTCTATGCTTGAGCAGATACTTATGGACATCTATAAGGCAGATAATGAGTGGAACGTTATTCTTCTTCGTTACTTCAATCCAATCGGAGCTCATAAGAGTGGTACAATGGGTGAGAATCCAAACGGTATTCCAAACAACCTCATGCCTTACATCACACAGGTGGCAGTAGGCAAGCTAAAAGAGCTTGGAGTATTCGGAGATGACTATGATACTCCTGACGGAACAGGTGTGAGAGATTACATCCATGTAGTTGACCTTGCGGTTGGACATGTCAAGGCTTTAAAGAAAATTGAGGAGAATGCAGGTCTTTGCATCTACAATCTTGGAACAGGACACGGCTACAGCGTGCTTGATATTGTAAAGAATTTCGAGGCTGCAACAGGGGTTAAGATTCCTTATACAATAAAGCCTAGAAGACCTGGCGATATTGCTACATGCTACTGTGATCCATCAAAGGCCAAGAGAGAGCTCGGCTGGGAAGCACAGTATGGTATTAAGGAGATGTGTGCCGACTCATGGAGATGGCAGAAGAACAATCCTAACGGATATGATGATTAATTATCAGAAATATTGGCGCCCGGAGTACACTCTGCGATGCACAATACCTCGCATGCGCTAACGCTTTGCAGTTAAGATGCTGTATGAATTATGCATATAGAGTTTCACAGAATGACGAAACCGGCTTTTACGCACCGTCCGTGGTGCGTAACGCCTTGCCCCACCGTCCATTTTACATGATATTGATATAAAATATGAAACGTTTATTTATCATAGCGTGGATAGACGCCGGACGCACCCGCAGCAGTAAAATACACCTTGCATGCGTGACTAGCGAAGCTGTTTAGATACTGTAGAATTATGCCCATGAAACACAGAAATGACTTGCCATGGAAGGCAAGTCAAGGAGAACCGCGCCATGGACGGCGCGTTTCGACGGTTTCGTCAAGCAGAGGAAGCCTAAAAAGCATAATTCGTACAGTATCTTGACAGCGTAGCGTTAGCGCATGCAAGGTGTATTTTACTGCTGTGGGTGCGTCCGGCGTCAGCAACAATCTAAAAATAAAAAAACATCGCATAAATGCGATGCTTTCGGGTTGGGCTGTATTTAATTAAATAAATATCAGTGAGCAGTCCGTACGGGAATCGAACCCGTGTTTCCGCCGTGAGAGGGCGGCGTCTTAACCGCTTGACCAACGAACCGTGTATTATACTATCATGGAGTTTCAAAAAAAGCAAGTACTTTTTTAAAAAAACTTGATTTTTTTTTCTGATAGTGCTATTATACCTATGATAACAACGTTGACTAGATTGAGAGAGGGCAAAAGTCCTCTCTCAATTCACGTTTATAAACATCAGGTAGCTATTCAGAACCACTTGGAACAATTCTGAATAGTTACAAATATAAAAAAGAGAGGTGATAAAATGTCAAAGGCAAGTGTATATGAGGCAAAGACGGAGAATTTTATACAACCAATTCTTGACAGCATGAATTTTGAGCTTGTTGATGTCGAGTATGTTAAGGAAGGTGGTATGAACTACCTGAGAGCATATATCGATAAGGAGGGTGGCATAACTGTTGATGACTGTGAAGTGGTTGCAAGGCAGATGAATGAGATTCTCGACAGAGAGGACTATATTTCTGATTCGTACACCTTCGAGGTCAGCTCGCCGGGGCTTGGAAGACCTCTCAAGAAGGAAAAGGACTATGTGCGCAATATGAATAAGGAGATAGAGATTCGCACATACAGGGCTATCAACAAATCAAAGGAATTTTATGGTCTGCTTAAAGCCTATGATAAGGATACAGTGACAATAACCGATGAAGACGGCAATGAGACTACATTTAATAAGAGTGACATTGCGCTTATACGTCAGGCATTGGATTTTTAATTAAAGCGCACGATAACACAAATAGGAGGAAAAAATAATGAGCAATGAGTTATTAGAAGCGTTAAATATATTAGAGCAGGAGAAAAACATCAGTAAAGAAACTTTACTTGAGGCAATTGAGAACTCTCTTGTGACTGCCTGCAAGAACCATTTTGGTAAATCAGACAATGTAAAGGTAGAAATCGATCCTGAGACATGTGCTTTCTCATGCTACCAGGAGAAGACGGTTGTAGATACGGTTGAGGATCCGGTTGAGGAGATTTCCTTAGCAGATGCGCACAAGGTAAACGGTAACTATCAGCTTGGAGATATCGTGAGAGTTGAGGTGAAGTCAAAGGAATTCGGACGTATTGCTACACAGAACGCAAAGAATGTTATCCTTCAGAAAATCCGCGAGGAGGAGAGAAAGGTAATATTTGACGAGTACAACAGCAAGGAAAAGGATGTTGTGACAGGTGTTGTTCAAAGATACATCGGAAAGAATGTCAGCATCAACTTAGGTAAGGCAGATGCACTTCTGACTGAGAGTGAGCAGATAAAGGGTGAGGTATTCAAGCCTACAGAGCGTATCAAGGTATATATCCTTGAGGTTAAGTCCACATCAAAGGGACCAAAGATTCTTGTTTCAAGAACACATCCTGAGCTTGTGAAGAGACTTTTCGAGTCAGAGGTTACAGAGGTTAAAGAGGGCATAGTTGAGATAAAGGCTATTTCACGTGAGGCCGGAAGCAGAACAAAGATTGCAGTATGGTCAAATGATCCAAACGTAGACCCTGTAGGAGCATGTGTAGGTATGAATGGTGCCAGAGTAAATGCTATCGTAAATGAGCTTCGCGGTGAGAAAATCGATATCATCACATGGGATGAGAATCCGGCAATACTTATCCAGAACGCACTTAGCCCTGCAAAGGTTATCTCTGTTATCGCAGATGCAGATGAGAAATCAGCAAAGGTTGTTGTTCCGGATTATCAGCTTTCACTTGCAATCGGTAAGGAAGGACAGAATGCAAGACTGGCAGCAAGACTTACAGGCTTCAAGATTGATATCAAGAGCGAGACACAGGCCAGAGAGTCAGGGGACTTCATGGATTATGAGAATGACTATGAAGAGGATGATTATGATGACGATTATGATTATTCGGATGATGAGCTTGCTGAGAACGAGAGATTAGCTGATACAGAACAGGCAGATGTACAGGCCGAGGCTTTTGATACAGAGGCTGACGAGAACGAAGCAGCAGATAGTGGTGATGAGCAGTAATGGCAAATAAAAAGATTCCAATGCGCAAATGCGTAGGCTGTCAGGAGATGAAGGAAAAGAAGTCACTTATTCGCGTGGTAAAGACTGCGGAGGGCGACATAATTCTCGATGACACCGGCAAGAAAAACGGCAGGGGAGCTTATATATGTAAGAGCCTTGAATGCTTTAAAAAGGCTAAAAAGACAAAGGCACTTGAGCGTTCCCTTGGCGTTAGTGTATCAGAACAGGTATATGAGGAGCTTGAAAAGGAGATGAACCAAATTGACAGATAGAGTACTTTCTATGCTGGGATTAGCAGCAAAGTCAGGCAATGTGGTTAGCGGAGAGTTTTCTACAGAGAAAGCTGTAAAGACAGGAAAGGCATTTTTAGTGATAGTTGCAGATGATTCATCAGACAACACAAAGAAGCATTTTTCGGATATGACTGCTTTCTATGAGGTTCCGATTTATTTTTATAGTGACAAGGTGGGGTTAGGGAATGCAATAGGCAAAGAGTTTCGCGCTTCCCTTGCAGTAACGGATGAAAACCTTGCAAATGCAGTGATAAAAAAGCTGCAGTCGAATAAAACTGAATAATGGAGGAAAATAGATATATGGCAAAAATGAGAGTTCATGAACTTGCAAAAGAATTAAATATAAAGTCGCAGGAAGTCATAGACACATTAAACGGCACACAGTTTGCTGTCAAAAATGTGCAGAGCGGTCTTGAGGATGAGGCACAGCAAATTGTACGAAAGAAGTACGCAAAAACAGAAGCAAAAAAAGATGCACCTAAGAAGGAAGAACCTAAAAAGGATGAGGCTAAGGCAGCCGACAGACCAAAGAAAAAGGCAAGCATCACAGCAGTTTTCAATGCCCAGTACAGTAAGCAGGGTAGGAAAACAAATGGTGGAAACGGCAGCGGAAATAATGGAAATAACAGTTCGCAGCGCAGGAATGGCAATGGAAGACGCGATAATCAGTCATCACGTCCTGAGCAGCACAGCATTATTAAGCCAAGACCTGTCGGAGAGAGAGCTATGCGCCCTATAAGTGAGCGTACAGCGGATCCGTATGCAGATATGAAGGCAGCCAATTCGCGTCCGGCACGTCAGGCTGACGCAGACAGAAGAGGCGACAGACGTCAGGATAATGGTGACAGAATCAACAACAGAAATACTGACAGAAATACCGACAGAAATGCCGACAGAAGCAGAAATACGGACAGAAACAGCGATAGAAGACCAAACAATCGCGACAATAACCGCGATAACAGCAGAGACAATAATAGAGACAATAACAGAGGCTTCAGAAATGACTCCAGACGTCCTGCAGAGGGTGGCAGAAGCTTTGACAAAAATAATGACAGAAGCAGAAGCAATGACAGAAGCAGGAGCAATGACAGAAATAACGATAGAACAGGCAGCAGAGGTGATGACAGAAATCGTTTCAGAAAAGAAACAGTTGCAGTTGCAGCTCCTGATGATGTAAGAGGAAAGGAGAGCCGCGACAGAGGCAACGACAGAAAGAATAAGCATAATCACAATCAGAGCCAGAAGCAGGATAAGCTCGGAAAGAAGCAGGAGAATTACATCAATCTCGAGAAGCACGGCGGAAAGAAAAAGCCACAGCAGCCGAAGGCACAGCCAAAAGAGGATGAGAACGAGATTAAGACAATTTCTCTTCCGGAGAAGATTACAATAAGGGATTTAGCTGATAAGATGAAGGTTCAGCCTTCAGCCATCGTAAAGAAGCTTTTCATGAAGGGCGAGATGGTAACAGTTAACTCTGAGGTTGATTTTGCAGCTGCTGAGGAGATTGCGTTAGAGTTCAATTTCATATGTGAGGAAGAGGAGAAAGTCGATGTGATTGCAGAGCTTCTCAAGGAGGATGAAGAGGATGAGAGCAAGATGGTTCCTCGTCCACCTGTAGTCTGCGTAATGGGTCACGTAGATCATGGTAAGACATCACTGCTTGATGCCATCAGACAGACACGTGTTACAGACCGTGAGGCAGGTGGTATCACACAGCACATCGGTGCATCTGTTGTATCAATCAATGGCCAGAACATCACATTCCTTGATACACCGGGACATGAGGCATTTACAGCAATGCGTATGCGTGGTGCAAACTCTACTGATATCGCAATCCTTGTTGTTGCTGCAGATGATGGTGTAATGCCACAGACTGTTGAGGCAATAAACCATGCAAAGGCAGCCGGTGTAGAGATTATCGTTGCTGTCAACAAGATAGATAAGCCAAGTGCCAATATCGACAAGGTTAAGCAGGAGCTCTCAGAGTATGAGCTTATCCCGGAGGATTGGGGCGGAAGCACAATATTCTGTCCTGTATCTGCACATACTAAGGAGGGTATCGACAATCTCCTTGAGATGATTCTTCTCACAGCAGAGGTGCTCGAGCTCAAGGCTAATCCTGATAGAAACGCAAGAGGTCTCGTAATTGAAGCACAGCTTGATAAAGGCCGTGGTGCGGTTGCCACAGTGCTTGTACAAAAAGGAACACTCCATGTCGGAGATCCAATCGCATGTGGAAGCAGCTATGGTAAGGTAAGAGCCATGATTGATGACAAGGGCCGCAGAGTAAAGGAGGCTAAGCCTTCTACACCTGTAGAGATACTTGGACTCAACAGTGTGCCTTCAGCAGGAGAGACATTTGTGGCATGCGATTCAGAGAAGGAGGCAAAGGCATTCTCTGACACATATATTTCAGAGGAGAAGAATAAGCTCATCGAGGATACAAAGGCAAAGATGTCACTTGATGATCTGTTCTCACAGATTCAGTCAGGCAACATGAAGGAGCTTGATATCATCGTAAAGGCAGATGTACAGGGTTCAGTTGAAGCTGTTAAGCAGAGTCTTGTCAAGCTTTCAAATGAGGAGGTTGTGGTCAAGGTCATCCATGGCGGCGTTGGTGCCATCAACGAGTCAGATGTTATCCTTGCATCAGCATCAAATGCAATCATCATTGGCTTTAACGTCAGACCGGATCCTGTTGCCAAGGCTACAGCAGACCGTGAGGGCGTAGATATCAGACTTTACAAGGTCATCTACAATGCAATCGAGGATGTATCTGCTGCCATGAAGGGTATGCTTGATCCTGTATTTGAGGAGAAGGTTATCGGACATGCGGAAATCAGACAGATTTTCAAGGCTTCAGGAGTTGGAAACATTGCAGGTTCATATGTGCTTGACGGATTTATGGAGAGAGGCTGCCGTGTCAGAATTAGCAGAGAGGGTGAGCAGATATTCGAGGGAGACCTTGCTTCACTCAAGAGATTCAAGGATGACGTCAAGGAGGTCAAGACAGGCTATGAGTGTGGTCTTGTATTTGACGGATTTAATGATATTCAGGAATTCGATATAGTTGAAGCTTACAAGATGGTAGAGGTTCCGAGATAATCATATATTGTTTATCTTGAATTAATGCAGCTATTCGGATAGTTACGGTTTAATATAAAAAGAAAGCGGGATTATATGAGAAAGAACAGCATAAAAAATATTCGTATCAACGAAGAGGTAATGCGTGAACTGTCAAATATCATACGCGGTGAGATAAAGGATCCGCGTATCAATCCCATGACAAGTGTTGTTGCTGTCGAGGTGGCACCTGATTTAAAGACAGCAAAGGCTTATATCAGTGTGCTTGGTGACAAGAAATCACAGGCTGATACACTTGCAGGACTTAAGTCAGCGGAGGGATATATACGCAGAACTCTCGCAAAGAACATCAATTTAAGAAATACCCCTGCCATTACATTTATCATAGACCAGTCTATAGAGTATGGTGTTGAGATGTCTAAAAAGATTGATGAAGTAACAAAAAATCTCAAAGAGGATTAACAAAGAGGATTGATTATGACAGAGATTGATTCTATTTTAAAGGATGCACAATCAGTTGCCGTTTCCGGTCATGTGAGACCGGACGGAGACTGTGTCGGCTCAACACTTGCGGTATACAACTACATAAAGGATTATTATCCTGATATAAAGGCAAGGCTTTATTTAGAGCCAAGCCCGAACATCTTTAAGTTCATGCAAAGAGCAGATGAGATTGACAGCAGCTATGCGGATGATACAGTATACGATCTGTTCATAGCATGTGACTGCAGTGACACAGGCAGACTGGGAAGTGCAGCTAAGTATTTTGAGTCTGCAAAAAGGACACTTTGCATAGATCATCATGTTACAAACGGGGCCTTTGCAGACGCAAATTACATCTTTCCGGATGCGAGCTCAACCTGTGAGCTTGTGTTTGAACTTCTGCCTAAGGAGCGCATTACAATACAGATAGCAGAGTGTATTTACACAGGCATGGTGCATGATACAGGCGTGTTCCAGTATTCATGCACTTCAAAAAAGACTATGGATATAGCAGGCTCCCTGATGGAGATGGGCATTGATTATTCAAGGATAATCGATGATACATTTTATACAAAGACATTTGCTCAGAACAAGATTATGGGGCAGGCACTTTTGAATGCTGCTTTGTATCTGAATGGTGATGTTATATTGTCTGCAGTATCGCGCGCTGAGATGGAGAAGTACGATGTGCTTCCAAAGCATCTCGACGGTATTGTAAATCAGCTGCGCGTGACAAAGGATATAAAGGTTGCTGTATTTCTCTACGAAAATGAGGATGGTACCTACAAGGGCAGCCTGCGCGTAAACGGTGATTACGATGTGGCAAAGGTTGCGTCGGTATTTGGCGGCGGTGGACATGTAAAGGCTGCAGGATTTACGATTGAAGGACCACTTGAGGTGGCAACAGACCGCATCCTTACGGCAATTAAGGATAATATTTAGGGAGAGATTCTTGGGCAGATGGTTAATGGAATAATCAATGTATACAAGGAAAAGGGCTATACAAGCTTTGACGTTGTGGCAAAGCTTCGAGGCATATTCCACCAGAAGAAGATTGGTCATACAGGTACACTTGATCCTGATGCGCAAGGCGTCCTTCCTGTCTGCCTTGGAAAAGCAACCAGAGTGTGTGACCTTTTGACAGATAAGGACAAGGTCTATAAAGCTGTGCTGCTTTTAGGACAGGAGACAGATACACAGGATATTTCAGGGCAGGTCTTAAATCAGGCTGAGGTCAATGTGACTGAGCAGGTGGTGTATGATGCAATATCACAGTTTATTGGCAGACAAAAGCAGGTGCCGCCAATGTATTCGGCTCTAAAGGTCAATGGGAAAAAGCTCTATGAGCTTGCCAGGGAGGGCAAGGTTATAGAGAGAAAAGCCAGGGATATCGAGGTGTTTGATATCAAGGTTGAAAGCATTGATTTGCCTGAGGTTACGATGACGGTGCACTGTTCAAAGGGCACATATATCAGGACGCTGTGCAATGACATCGGAGAGAGGCTGGGCTGCCATGGCTGCATGAAGTCACTGCTTAGAGTAAGGGTAGCAGGCTTTGACTTAGAGCATGCACTTACACTTTCGCAGATTCAGTCAAAGGTGGATGAAGGCTGCTTTGATATGGTGATGCCTGTTGACGGAGTATTCGAAAATCTGCCGGCAGTGCATACTGCTTCAGATGCTGATAAGCTTGTCAGAAATGGAAATAAAATTCCGGCAGTGCTTACGGATTATTTAAAACACAGTGCTGAATCTGATATAAGATACAGAGTATACAATCATGAGGGCATATTTGTCGGTGTGTATTCGTATCTTGATGAGACCGGTGAGTTTAAGCCGGTTAAGATTTTTATGGAATAGAATAGTATACAGATATTATGGAATATATAAGCAAAACTCTGGATTTTCATGTCAAGGAGCCGTCCGTCATCTCGTTTGGAAAGTTTGACGGGCTTCACCGAGGACATGAATTTCTGATGGAAAAGCAAATTGAACAGAGCAATCTACATGGCTACAAGCGCATCATATTTACGTTTGACATTCCTCCCAAATCGGAGGTACTTGGCGTTGAGTCAAAGGTTATAATCACAAACGATGAAAAAGAGTATGTGTTTGAAAAATCAGGTATTGACTATCTGATAGAGTGTCCGTTTGTGCCACAGGTGATGACGATGGAGGCGGATGCGTTTGTCAGATGGATAGTTAAAAGTCTTAATGTCAAGTGTATCATTGTCGGAGATGATTTCCGTTTCGGGCACAACAGGGCAGGAGACCATCGGCTGCTTTCTGCGATGGCAGGAGAGCTTGGATACGAGCTTATTGTGGTGGACAAGATAAAGGATGGAGACAGGGATATAAGCAGTACCTATATCCGCGAGGAGATTGCGGCAGGACATATTAAAAAGGCGAATGAACTGCTGGGATATCCCTTTTTCATAAAAGGAAGAGTAGTGCATGGCAGAGCACTGGGCAGGACTATTGGCATTCCGACAGTCAACCTTTCAGTGCCGCACGATAAGCTGCTTCCACCAAAGGGAGTGTATATGTCAAGAGTTCTTGTCAGGGACAACTGGTACCTTGGTGTAACCAATATAGGATGCAAGCCTACTATAGAGGGCAAAAATCCAATCGGTGCAGAGACATATATCATAGATTTTGGGCAGGATGTTTACGGACAGGATATCATGGTAGAGCTTCATAAGTTCGTAAGACCTGAGATGAAGTTTGATTCAATAGAAGCGTTAAAGAGCCAGATGAGTGCAGATATCAATTATACAATCAATTATGCAGGCAGTCACACATTCTAGTGTGGCTGTTTTTTTGCGAAATTACCCAAAATAACGAAAAAATGACAAATATTACGGAAATATTACGGAAAAATATTGACATTTTAACAATTTGTGATATACTCGTAAACATGGGATTATGGATAGCATGAACTGGAGGCTATATGAAAAATAAATTAAAATTAGGACAGGCAGCAGGCGTTGTAGCGTTTGCTATTATTATAGGTGCTGTATCTATGAGTTCAAGCAGCACAGTAGATGCCAGAGCATCATTAAAGGAAAACAGAACAGTCAATGCGGGGGTGGCTCTTGGTCTGACAGAGGCGGCAGATGCTACGGAGCTTCTTACAGCAGGGGTTACATCGGCTCTTACTTATTATGGAGCTGACGTATCGGTAGCGCAAAACGACAGCAATGTTGTTACTGCATCTGCTCAGGGTGCACAGGTTGGCAATACTGCACAGGAGACAGAACAGGCAAATGAGGCATCCCAGACACCGACAGCCGCACAGACCTGTGGTTACACAAATCTTGGTATGTCGGTTATCAGCAGCGGAAACTTAAATATCAGACAGGAAGCTTCGACAGACAGCGAGGTAATAGGAATACTTACCAATCACAATGCCTGTGAGCTTCTTGAGGATGCCGGAGAATGGTACAAGGTCACATCAGGCAAGGTGACAGGATATGTAAACAAGCAGTATCTTGTGACAGGAGATGAGGTAGAGGCTATTGCAGAACAGGAGATTAAGACGGTTGCCACAGTAAATACGGAAACACTGAATGTGCGTGCAGAGAAGTCAACAGAGGCTGCGGTGCTTTCGCAGGTTGGAAATTCAGAGGCATTCACGGTTAATTCTGTCGCTGACGGCTGGGTTGAGATAAGTGTGGATGATTCGGTAGGATATATATCACAGGATTATGTGACACTGGCACAGGCACTTCCTACAGCAAAGACAATTGAGCAGGTGAAGTATGGTGACGGCGTATCAGATGTAAGGGCATCTGTTGTATCGTATGCGTTACAGTTTGTCGGAAACAGATATGTGTGGGGTGGTACAAGCCTTGAGAAGGGAATTGACTGCTCAGGCTTCACAATGAGAATTCTTGGAAAGTATGGAATCTCATTACCGCATTCATCAAGAGCACAGCCTTCATACGGCACAAAAATCAGTGCATCTGAAGCAAAGCCGGGAGATTTATTCTTCTATGGAAGTGGAAGGAGTATCTCACATGTTGCAATTTATATCGGAAACGGACAGATTGTACATGCCAGCAACAAGCGTGATGGAATCAAGGTTTCAAATGCATATTACAGAAATCCGATTTGTGTCGCAAGATATTTGCCGGATTAATAAAAAAACAGTTTACAACAAATGCTTACTATGCTATACTGCATAAGTGTGGTTTTGCCCATGTTCGGTAGTTGGACACTCCGACCTATTGCTGAGCATCATACAGTTATCAGGGCGCATTATAATATAAGGAGGATCAACAATGATCGCAAAGGAAAAGAAACAGGCTATTATCGCAGAGTACGGTAGAACACCAAATGACACAGGTTCACCAGAGGTTCAGATTGCAATTCTTTCAGCAAGAATCGCAGAGTTAACTGAGCATTTCAAACAGAACCCAAAGGATCATCACTCAAGAAGAGGAATGTTAAAGATGATCGGTCAGAGACGTGGATTACTTGCATACCTTAAGGAGATTGATATCGAGAGATATCGTTCACTTATCGAGCGTTTAGGACTCAGAAAATAGTATTTTCTTTAGAGCGGAGTAATTATTATTCCGCTCTATTATTGTTTTTATTATTTTTTTTTGAAAAGCAGAAGTAAGCCGAGACCACTAAAGAGTGCATGAGCATACATGTATTGTTTAGTAGTTTCGGAAGAGGAATACACTTCTGCAAAAGAATTTTTAAGGAGAATTAATATGTACAAAAGTTATTCAATGGAACTTGCCGGCAGGACTCTTACTGTAGATATCGGAAGAGTAGCAGCTCAGGCAAACGGAGCTGTTTTTATCAAGTATGGTGATACAACAGTCCTTTCAACAGCTACAGCATCTGACAAGCCACGTGACGGTGTGGATTTCTTCCCACTCAGCGTTGAGTTTGAGGAGAAGATGTACTCTGTAGGAAAAATTCCAGGTGGTTTTAACAAGCGTGAGGGAAAGGCATCTGAGAACGCCATCCTTACAGATCGTGTAATTGACCGTCCTATGAGACCTCTTTTCCCAAAGGATTACAGAAATGATGTTACATTAAACAACCTTGTCATGTCAGTGGATCCTGAGTGCCGTCCTGAGATAGTTGCAATGATCGGTACAGCTCTTGCTGTTCATATATCAGATATTCCGTTTGACGGACCATGTGCCATGACACAGATGGGACTTGTTGATGGAGAGTTTATCGTAAACCCTTCACAGAAGCAGTGGGATGAGGGCGATTTACAGCTCACAGTTGCTTCTACAAAGGAAAAGGTCATCATGATTGAAGCAGGAGCCAATGAGATTCCTGAGGATCAGATGATTGAGGCAATCTACAAGTGCCACGATATCAACCAGACAGTTATCGCATTCATGGATCAGATCCGTGATGAGATTGGCAAGCCAAAGCATGAGTATGAGAGCTGTGCTATTCCTGAGCAGATGTTCGAGGATATCAAGAAAATTGTTACTCCTGAGCAGATGGAGGAGGCAGTATTCACAGATGAGAAGCAGAAGCGTGAGGAAAATATAAGAGCTATCACAGAGCAGTTAGAGGAAGCATTCGCTGACAATGAGGAGTACCTTGCAGTACTTGGTGAGGCTATTTACCAGTATCAGAAGAAGACAGTCAGAAAGATGATTTTAAAGGATCATAAGCGTCCGGACGGCCGTGCAATCAACCAGATCAGACCACTCGCAGCAGAGGTTGATTTGATTCCTAGAGTTCACGGCTCTGCAATGTTTACCCGTGGACAGACACAGATTTGTGATGTTGTAACGCTTGCTCCTTTATCAGAGATTCAGAAAATCGACGGACTTGATGCAAATATCACAACAAAGAGATATATGCATCACTATAACTTCCCTGCATACTCTGTAGGAGAGACAAAGGTATCACGTGGACCGGGACGTCGTGAGATTGGACACGGAGCACTTGCTGAGAAGGCACTTGTTCCTGTACTTCCAAGCATTGAGGAGTTCCCATATACTATCCGTGCCGTATCTGAGACATTTGAGTCAAACGGCTCTACATCAATGGCTTCAACATGTGCATCATGTATGTCACTTATGGCTGCAGGTGTTCCGATTAAGGCTATGGTTGCCGGAATCTCATGCGGACTTGTAACAGGCGATACAGATGATGATTTCCTTGTACTTACAGATATCCAGGGTCTTGAGGATTTCTTCGGAGATATGGATTTCAAGGTAACAGGTACACATAAGGGTATCACAGCTATCCAGATGGATATCAAGATTCACGGACTTACAAGACCTATCGTTGAGGAGGCAATCGCAAGAACACGTGAGGCACGTCTCTACATCATGGATGAGGTTATGAGCAAGGCAATCGCTGAGCCTAGAAAAGAAGTAAATGAGTGGGCTCCAAAGATTGAGCAGATTACAATCGATCCATCAAAGATTGGTGATGTTGTCGGACAGAAGGGTAAGACAATCAATGAGATTATCGATAGAACCGGTGTCAAGATCGATATCACAGATGATGGCGCTGTTTCAGTTTGCGGAACAGATAAAGAGATGATTGCAAAGGCAATCGACATGATTAAGATTATCACAACTGATTTTGAGCAGGGACAGATCCTTGAGGGAACAGTTGTAAGCATCAAGGAGTTCGGTGCTTTCATCGAATTTGCTCCTGGCAAAGAGGGAATGGTTCACATTTCTAAGATTGCAAAAGAGAGAATCAACAGAGTAGAGGATGTACTCACACTTGGAGACAAGGTAAAGGTTGTTTGCCTTGGCAAGGACAAGATGGGAAGAATCAGCTTCTCTATGAAGGATGTAAAAGAGGATTAATTAATATACGTTAAAGTATAACAATAATATCTAAGTAAAGGGCTGCACGCAGGTGCAGTCCTTTTAATATATGAAATTATAGTAAGGTGATATGATGTAAGGCAAAACAGGTGCGTCTGTGTCATATTGTGAAAACGAATCATATACTAAATTAAAAAATAAAATAATAATGAAAAATGCGAAATATAGTATAAATGCAAATCTGGTATATAAAAATGGATATAGTGGTAAAAATGTCAATATAGCAGTGCTTGATACGGGTGTGTTTAAACACAAACAGCTTGATGGGTGCATAAAGCACTTTATGGATTTTGTGGGTGGAAAGGAGACATGTTATGACGATAACGGGCATGGTACACATGTGTGCGGTATATTATCGGCTGCAGATATAGGCATGGCTCCGGGGGCAGGACTATATGTGTTTAAGGTGCTTGATTATCTTGGCATGGGGCAGACGTCGGATTCAATTCGTGCACTTAAGTATATAAAAGAAAACTGTGTCAGACTTAATATAAAAATACTCAACTTCTCTGTAGGATATCTGCCATGTTCTGATACAGCAGAGCGTATTAAGATATTGAAGCTGATAGATGAATTGTGGGATATGGGAGTAGTAGTTGTTGCAGCAGCGGGCAACTATGGCCCGGCACCGTTTTCTGTAACTGTGCCGGGAATTTCAAGAAAAATAATAACAGTCGGAAGCTTTGATGATATAAGAAGTGGCAAAGGTCCTACCGACTGTTGTATTGTAAAGCCTGAGATTCTGGCTCCCGGGCATGATATCATAAGCCTTGGAACGAGAGATGGCACATATGTAAGGAAAACAGGTACTTCAATGGCTACACCGATTGTGTCAGGTGCCATAGCACTTCTATTGGAAAAAAATCCAAATATGAGACCGGAGGCGGTTAAGCTAGCACTGTATAATACATGTGACAGGGCAGGGGATAGTCACAAAGGCTCGTGGGGGATTATAAATGTTGATAAATTGGTGGGAATATTATAATATGTATTAGAGATTTATTATAGATAATATAGGAAATATTAGGTTGTATAATTGTAATTTCATGGTAGGGCTTATATGAGAAAAATATTACAAAGACTGCTTTCAAAGCTTTTTATAGTTTCGACAATAATAATCATACAGATGATATGGTGGTTCTTTTTGTTTTATACGGCCTCTGTTGCCAGCAGGGTGTTTCAGGATCTGATGTATGTGGCAGCTATATTGCTTTCGCTTTATATTGTCAACAGGCGGATGAAAATGTATATAAAAATGTCATGGATATTTTTGATACTGAGTGTTCCAATCGTTGGTATTCCGTGCTATTTCTTTTTCGGAAGACCGGAGCTTACGTCGAAGACACAGAAAAGAATGGCGAGAATTGTGGAAGCATATGCGCCGCTTCGGCCTGAAAACGAGCTGCTAAATGAGACACTCAGACAGACAGATATGGATGCATACAGACAAAGCAGGCTTATCACTCAAAATCAGAAATATCCACTGTATGCGGAGGACTGCACAGAGTACTTTAAATCAGGTGAGGAGGCTTTTGAGAGCATTTTAAAAGATTTAAGGTCAGCTGAAAAGTTTATCTTTATGGAGTATTTCATAATCGGCAGTGGCGTTATGCTTGATCAGATACTTGATATACTCAAAGAAAAGGTAAAGCATGGAGTTGTGGTGAGAATCATATATGATGATTTTGGCAGCATAAATGCCATTCCGCCACATTTTATAAAGGCGATGGAGAGCATCGGAATACAGACCAGACGCTTCAATCCATATAAGCCCATGCTTTCAGTAATTATGAATGACAGGGATCATAGGAAGATACTGGTGATAGACGGACGTGTGGCGCATACCGGTGGTTACAATATAGCAGATGAGTATATCAACAAAAAAATCAGGTTTGGTTACTGGAAGGATGCCGGTATCCGTGTGGAGGGAGAGTGTGTAAACAGTTTCACGACGATGTTCCTTGAGATGTGGAATTATATCAATAAGGACAATGCTGTGCATGATGAATATCTGAATCCACACAATACTTTCAGCCAGTCAGAGGAAAGCGGTTTTGTCCAGCCGTTTTGCGATTCACCGCTTGAGCATGATGATGTAGGAGAGAATCTTTATGTGAGTATCATCTCAAGAGCTAAAAAATATGTTTATATTTTTACACCGTATCTGATACTTGGAACGGAGCTGTCACATGCTATGGTATCGGCAGCCAGGTCAGGTGTTGATGTGCGTATTGTTGTACCAAAGATTCCCGATAAAAAGCTCATTTATCTGCAGACAAAAGCCAATTTCAGACCTCTTATCGAGGCGGGGGTAAGGATATATCTATACACACCCGGCTTTATACATTCAAAGTGTATTGTGGCAGATGATGATACTGCGATAGTTGGCACATGCAATCTGGATTTCAGGAGCATGTACTGGAATTTTGAGGATTTTGTATACATGTACAGGACTCAGTGCATCGGAAAAATAAAAGAGGATGCGATAGAGACGTTTGCGGTTTCAGAGGAGGTGTATGAGGAAAGCACAAATGATATCTCATTTGCAGGCAGGCTGCTGCAGAGTATTTTGCAGCTTTTTGCACCGCTTTTGTAAATGTGACTGTAAAGCGTCTGATAAAAATCTGTTGAATAATGTTACAAGTTGTAATATAATATGCAAGGTGAATGCACAAAGCATCACATTGTAAAACTGAATATGTAGCATAAAGGTGTCGGAGCAGACAAGCATTTGAATCTGATTTATGACAGGCGATGTGAAGCTGGCTCCGGTGAAAAGGGAAACAGGTGCAAATCCTGTACGAACTCGTCACCGTAATTAAGGAGTGACGGCCAATAGGTCACTGGGCAACCGGGAAGACGGCCGAAGCAATGATATATAAGCCGGGATACCTGCCTTTGTGTTGTACGGAAACAATAGTGTTTCAAGCCACGAGTAACTGGCTGTACGTGATGAAATAATTATAATTACAGACAAGGTTATGATAGCCGTATAGTCTGTGTTAGAAGGATTTTGACATGTATAGCTCTTTGACATAATAGTACAAAGAGCTTTTATTTTTGATGCTTTAAATGTTTTCGTCTTACATATTTAAAACATGTGCAGCTTAATAGCTGCAAGGAGAATGAAAAGGAGAAAACATGAAAAAGAAATTAGTAGTAGTACTGATGGCAGCAGTTATGGCTATGACAGCAGTGACCGGCTGTGGCAGCAAGGCAGATGATGCAAAGAATGATACACAGGCATCTAAGACTTCAGAGAGTGAGACAAGTGCAAATGCAGATCAGGAGGCAGCAATGCATGTGGCAGATTTAATCGATGCAATCTACGTGCAGGAGAGAACAGATGATACAGATAAGCAGTGCAAGGAGGCTAAGGAGGCCTGGGACAAGCTCACAGACGCACAGAAGGAGCTTGTAGAGGGAGAAAATGCTGATCCTGACTATTTCGGCAGAGATACAGGCGATGCTTCAAAGGATGATCCGAGAAACCAGGATGATATCGGCGAGAATGAGATTCTTGTAGTAAGCTTTGGTACATCCTTCAACGACAGCCGTGTGGCTGATATCAAGGGTGTGGAGGATGCAATAGCAGCTGCAAATCCTGACTGGTCAGTCAGAAGAGCCTTCACAGCACAGATTATCATCAATCATGTACAGGCAAGAGATGACGAGAAGATTGACAATATGGATCAGGCACTTGAGCGTGCAGTCAAAAATGGTGTAAAGAATCTTGTGGTACAGCCTACACACCTGATGCATGGCGCAGAGTATGATGAGCTTTCCGAGGCTGTAGAGAAGTATAAGGATAAATTTGAGTCTGTAAAGATTGCAGAGCCACTCCTCGGTGAGGTTGGAAGTGATGCAACAGTTGTAAATGAGGATAAAAAGGCCGTTGCAGAAATTCTTACAGAGGAAGCAGTGGAGAAGGCAGGCTATGACAGCCTTGATGCTGCAAAGGAAGAGGGCACAGCATTTGTATTTATGGGACATGGAACAAGCCATACAGCAAAGATTTCATACAGCCAGATGCAGAGCCAGATGACAGCTTTGGGTTATGACAACGTATTTATCGGAACTGTAGAGGGTGAGCCGGAGGATACATCATGTGAGTCTGTCATTGAGAAGGTGTCAGCCGCTGGTTACAAGAATGTCATTCTTCGTCCGCTTATGGTTGTTGCAGGAGACCATGCCAACAATGATATGGCGGGAAGTGATGATGATTCATGGCTTTCACAGTTTAAGGCATCAGGAAAGTTCGATAAAATCGATACACAGATTAACGGACTTGGTGAGATTGAGGGTATCCAGAAGCTTTATGTTGAGCATACAGCGGCTGCTATGAGCAAGTAGCAGTTACTTAAATGTATAGTGGGGAAGCTATAAAATAACAGGAGCAGTATATCAGACATGAGAAAATTATTCAGAAACAAGTTTACTTATATCGTTGCAATGACACTGGTTTGTGCCATGAGCCTGGCAGCCTGCGGCAATAAGAATGCAAAAGCTGAAACAGAAAGCAAAAAAGCAGTGCAGGACGCGACAGAGAGCACAAAAAAGGCTGAAAAAACAGAAAAGATAGCACTTTCAGATGGTACATATACAGCAGAGTTTACTACAGACAGCTCAATGTTTCATGTGAATGATGCATATGACAACAAAGGTACACTCACCGTGAAGGATGGCAAGGCAACAATACATGTTACTCTCACATCCACACATATTGTCAATCTCTTTTTGGGAACAGCAAAGGATGCCTCAAAGGACAAGGCTGAGCTTTTAGAGCCAACTGTTGAGACTGTCGATTGTGGCGATGGCACAACTGAGGAGGTCAATGCGTTTGATATACCGGTTCCTGTTTTGGATGAGGAATTTGACCTTGCACTTATCGGTACAAAGGGCAAATGGTATGACCACAAGGTAAAGGTCTCAAATGCCACACCTGCGGACGCAGATGCAAGCGTATCTGAGAGTGCAGGAAAAGAGCTTCCTGACGGAACATACAATATCAATCTCGATTTCGAGGGCGGAAGCGGTAAGGCGAGCATTGCATCACCGGCTGAGGTGACTATAAGCGGTGGAGCCGCTACTGCAACAGTGCAGTGGAGCAGTCCAAACTATGACTATATGATAGTTGACGGACAGAAATATATGCCTGTAAATACAGACGGCAATTCTGTATTTGAAATTCCGGTTAAGCTTGATACACCTATGCAGGTTATCGGAGATACAGTTGCTATGAGCAAGCCGCACGAGATTGAGTATACACTCACCTTCCATTCAGATTCTGCTACAGAAGTGCTTGGTGAGGATGGAGAATAATTAAGCTATGCATGGAAGAAAAAAGATAATTATATATATATTGATATCAATTATAGGACTGTTCTGGCTGTCAGGCTGTGACAGTCCTTCTTCCGATTCAGGGAATACCGAATCGAAGGCTGAGGCAGAGGCACAAAACGGTCTTATATATAAGAGCAGTATGAAGCTTTTATATGCAAAGAATTTTTCCGTTGACTATTATGAGGGTGGATACAAGATACTTACTATAAAGGATGGTACCAAAATACTTACCGTGCCAAAGGGCAGAAAGACTCCAAAGGATATTGACAAGGATATCATTGTATTGAAGGAGCCTGTAAGTGATTTGTATCTGGTCGCATCAGGGGTGATGGATATGTTTGACAAGCTTGATGCAGTGGACACTATTAAATTTTCGGGGCTTGACAGTGATGGCTGGTACATTGACAGTGCAAGAAAGGCTCTTGAAAGTGGCAGAATGCTTTATGCCGGCAAATATTCAAAGCCAGATTATGAGCTTTTGGTGTCAGAAAACTGTTCTCTTGCCATAGAAAATACTATGATTACCCATTCGCCGCAGGTAACGGAAAAGCTTAAAAGCTTTGATATCCCTTCAATAATCGAGTACTCAAGCTATGAGGAGGAGCCGCTCGGCAGAGTAGAGTGGGTGAAGTTTTTCGGAGCACTCACAGACCGGGATGAAAAGGCCGATGAGCTCTTTAATGAGCAGGTGGATATTGTAAATCGCATCGCAAAGACAGATGGTACCGATACGGATGATGCCACAAAAAGTGATACAGTTGCATTTTTCTATATCACATCCAATGGACAGGTTCAGGTGCGCAAAAGCACGGATTATGTGCCAAAGATGATTTCGCTTGCCGGCGGAAAATATATTTTTGATGCATCAAATGACGACGATACAGGTAGGTCAACCATGAATATGCAGCTAGAGGATTTCTACAATGGAGCAATAGATGCTGACTATCTGATATATAACAGTGCGATAGACGGCGGTGTGAAGAATCTGAATGAGCTTTTGGACAAGTGCCCGGTGCTTGCTGATTTTAGGGCAGTCAAAGACGGCAATGTATTTTGCACCACGAACGATATGTATCAGCAGTCTATGTCCATCGGGTATATGATTGATGATATGCATTCGATGATTACAGGTGCACCCGACAGCGGCATGAAATATCTGTTTAAGCTCAAATAACTGTGATTTGTGGAATGTATGTGGTGAGCTGAATTGTTACAGGATATGACAGAATGCAGGAAAATCAATAGCACAAAAAGATAAAAATCGGAGCTACAACATGGAAAAAACCAGAAAAATAAGGTGTTTTACAACATTTATTATTCTTATAATCTTAATTATCATATTGCTTATCATGAATGTGTGTATAGGAACTGTACACATATCGTTTAAGGCTGCATTTGCGACACTTTATGACCACTCAGACAGGGTAGGACGTATTGTGTGGGATATCCGCATGCCAAGAGCTATCGCAGCGATGATACTGGGCGGGGCGTTAGCGCTTGCAGGCTATCTTTTGCAGACTTTTTTTCATAATCCAATCGCGGGACCTTTTGTGCTTGGTATATCATCGGGAGCTAAGATGATCGTGGCACTTGTTATGGTATTTTTACTTGGAAATGCCATACGTGTGAGCTCACTGGCCATGATTGCAGCAGCGTTTTTGGGAGCAATGCTTTCAATGGGTTTTGTGCTTATCATTTCAAGAAAGGTAAGCAGCATGTCAATGCTTGTGGTGAGCGGTGTCATGATTGGCTACATATGCTCTGCGGTGACTGAGTTTGTGGTGACATTTGCAGATGATTCCGACATAGTAAACCTGCATAACTGGTCAAGGGGAAGCTTTTCGGGCATGACCTGGGACAGCGTTGGGGTGATGAGCATTGTGGTGGGAATCACATTTATCTTTGTTTTTCTTATGTCAAAGCCCCTTATGGCATATCAGCTCGGAGAGTCATATGCCGTAAATCTGGGTGTAAACATAAAGCGCATCCGGGTGCTTCTGGTATTGCTTTCAAGTCTGCTTTCCGCATGTATAGTGGCGTTTGCGGGACCGATATCGTTTGTCGGAATAGCCGTGCCACACATAGTAAAAAGCATGCTAAAGAGCACAAAGCCCATATATATGATACCGGCCTGCTTCCTTGGGGGAGCGGTGTTCTGCCTGTTTTGTGATTTGCTTGCGAGGATGATGTTTGCGCCTACGGAGCTTAGTATCAGCACGGTTACGGCAGTATTTGGTGCACCGGTAGTGCTGTTTATCATGATAAGACGCGGCAAGGAGAAAAATGTCTGATGGAATATTATTTTACTGCACAAAAGCTGGCCGTTGGATATGATAACAGGCCGCTTATTGAAAATATTGATTTTTCCCTGAAAAGGGGAGAGATTCTCACATTAATCGGGCCAAACGGTGCCGGTAAATCGACTATTTTAAAAAGTATTGCAAGACAGCTTTCGCTTGTGAGCGGTACGATATATCTTGATAAAAGTGATGTAGTGACGATGAATGGCAATGAATTTGCAAAGAAAATGGCTGTTGTGCTCACCGATAAGCTAAAGACGGAGCTTATGACCTGCTATGATGTGGTTGCGACTGGCAGATATCCATACACAGGCCGGTTCGGAGTACTTTCGGATGAGGACAAAAAGGCTGTGGATGAGGCGATGGAGCTGGTCAATGTATCACAGATAAAAGATAGGGATTTTACAAAGATAAGCGATGGACAAAGACAGCGGGTTATGCTGTCACGGGCTATATGTCAACAGCCGGAGATTATAGTGTTAGACGAGCCTACCTCGTATCTTGATATAAAGTACAAGCTTGAGTTTTTATCAATACTCCAAAGGCTTAAAAGACAGAAGAATCTTACGGTTATCATGTCGCTCCATGAGCTTGATATGGCAAAGCGTGTGTCAGACCATATCATGTGTATAGATGGCAGATATGTGGACAGATACGGAACTCCCGAGGAGGTATTTACTGATCAATATGTTTCAGGGCTTTTTGGAATTACGGCAGGAAGCTTTGACGAAACAGGAGAGGATTTAGAGCTGGAAAAACCGGATGGAAGGGCGAGGATATTTGTCATAGCAGGAGGGGGCCTGGGCAGAAAAAGCTTCAGGAGCTTACAGCGAAAGGGTATCCCGTTTGCGACAGGAATCATCTATGAAAATGATCTGGATTATCCTGCGGCAAAGGCGCTTTCTGCTGAGATTGTCAGCGCAAGAAGCTTTGAGCCTGTAGACGATGCCCTTATTGAAAAGGCAAAGGAGCTTATTGATGCATGCGAGGGCGTTATATGTGACAGAACAGAGTTTGGCACATATGAGCAGTTTAACAGCAGACTTTATGAGTATGCAGTCTCTACAGGAAAAATTATAAAAATTCCTTTTCTTGAGGAACAATTGGCACAGCTTTAAGGAAGTTACTGTTCACACTACAGTTTAATATTCATGATAAAGCTACCACATAAATTCAGACAGCAGGTATATATATGGCAAAGGTAATTATGGTACAGGGTACAATGTCCAATTCAGGCAAGAGCTTTCTTGTCGCGGGCTTGTGCCGTATTTTCAGACAGGACGGATACAGAGTGGCACCGTTTAAATCACAGAACATGGCGCTCAACTCTTATATAACAGACGAAGGACTTGAGATGGGACGGGCACAGGTGATGCAGGCTGAGGCAGCAGGCATTAAGCCTATGGTGTGCATGAATCCTATTCTTTTAAAGCCCACAAATAACACAGGCTCACAGGTGATTGTAAACGGAAGGGTGCTTAAGAACATGCCGGCGAGAGAGTATTTTGCATACAAGAAAACTCTCATACCGGATATAAAAAAGGCATTTAAAAAGCTTGAGGAGTATGCGGATATCATAGTGATTGAGGGCGCCGGAAGCCCGGCGGAGATAAACCTGAAGGAAAATGATATTGTAAACATGGGGCTTGCGCATATGGTGGATGCACCGGTGCTGCTCGTGGGTGATATCGACAGAGGTGGTGTTTTTGCGCAGCTGCTTGGCACACTTATGCTTTTAACCGATGAGGAAAAGAATCGTGTCTGCGGGCTTATTATCAATAAATTCCGTGGAGACAAGACGATCCTTGACCCGGGGATACAGATGCTTGAGGAGAGAGGCGGGGTGCCTGTCACCGGAGTGGTGCCATATATGGATGTACAGCTTGAGGATGAGGACAGCCTGACAGAGCGCTTTGACAAAAAGACAGATGGGCTTATTGATATAGCGGTCATCAGATATCCGAGAATATCAAATTTCACGGATTTTAATGTTTTTGAGCAGATGTCCGAGGTAACAGTGCGGTATGTGTCAACAGTAAATGAGCTGCGTCATCCGGATATAGTATTTCTGCCGGGAAGCAAGAATACGATGGGGGATCTTTTGTGGATGAGACAAAACGGACTTGAGGCCGCTGTCAAAAAGCTCTCCTGTGAGATTCCGGTTTTTGGAATATGCGGAGGCTATCAGATGCTTGGGACTTCAATAGCCGACCCCGACGGTGTTGAGGAGGGAGGATATATGCGTGGCATGGAGCTTCTTCATATAGATACCGTTCTAAAAGACAGCAAGACACGGCTTCAGACAAGCGGTGAAATAGCACATGTAGATGGTGTATTGAGCAGGCTTTCAGGCTGTCACTTTCTGGGCTATGAGATACATATGGGTAAGAGCGCATATAGCACAGCTTCAGATGAGCAGGGGGCTTGTGCTGACAGGAAAAATGAGTTAAATAATGTCATATCTGATGGCAGAAATGTGTATGGCTCGTATATCCATGGCATTTTTGATACTGCAGAGGCCGCCAGAGTGATAGTGGATTATATTGCCGATAAAAAGGGCATTGATGTGAATGACAGCGCTATTGTAAGCTATAAGAGCTTCAAGGAAAAACAGTATGACAGGCTTGCGGACACACTGAGGGAGTATCTGGATATGGATGCAGTGTACGGCATGCTTCGTGAGGCAAGATATGATTGAAAATAATATTATTTCTGACCATTTTACAGTTGAAGAATTAAAAAAATTAAAAATAACGCCACCTGATGCAAAAATGTACAAAAAAATCCGTTCAAACTGGGATTCCGTGGCAAAGCCGCTCGACGGTATGGGTGATTTTGAGCTTTTAACGGCTAAAATCGGTGCTGTTTTGGGAGATGAAAATATAGATATTTCAAAAAAGGCGGTCATAATTATGTGTGCGGATAATGGTGTGGTTGCTGAGGGCATCAGCCAGTCCGGACAGGACGTGACACTTGCAGTTGCAAAATCCATGGCAGGGAAGGCTTCATCTGTCGGACGTATGGCAATGACTGCAGGGGCTGATACAATTCCTGTGGATATAGGAATAAACAGTGACGAGAGTGTTAAAGGGCTGCTTCAAAGAAAGGTGCGCATGGGCACGAGAAACTTTGCAAAAGAGCCTGCCATGACAATGGCTGAGACACTTGAAGCGATTGCAGCAGGTATAGAAATAGTGCGTGGGTGTAAGGCAGACGGCTGCAGAATTATTGCAACCGGTGAGATGGGTATAGGAAATACCACCACCAGCGCGGCAATGGCAGCCGCCATGCTAAGGTGCGATGTGGCCACAGTGACAGGAAGAGGAGCAGGCCTAAACGACAGTGGACTTGAGAGAAAAATCCGTGTAATTGAGAGCGCAATAGAAAAGTATGATTTATATAATAAGGACACCTTTGAGATACTTATGACAGTCGGAGGACTCGATATTGCAGGACTTGTCGGAGTGTGTATAGGCGGTGCATTATACCATATTCCTGTTGTGCTCGACGGAGTGATAAGCATGGTTTCAGCGTTGGCAGCAGGAAGGCTTCTTTCCGGAGTTACTGATTTTATCATTCCATCCCATGAGGGCAGGGAGCCTGCCGTGGCGCTTTTGTGTGAGGCACTTTCCGTAAAGCCGGTCATAAGAGCATCCCTTGCGCTTGGAGAGGGAACAGGTGCCGTGATGATGTTTGCGCTTTTGGATATGGCACTTAGCGTATACAAAGGCCGGACAACCTTCGACGATATCTCGGTATCACAGTATGAGAGGTACGTATAGATGATTACACTTATAACAGGCGGCAGCGGCAGCGGCAAATCAGCATATGCAGAAAAGTATATTTGTCACGCGTCAAATGAAAAAGGATGCAAAGAAAAATATTACATTGCTACCATGCATGTATTTGATGATGAGGGGCAGCGGAAGATAGACAGGCACAGAAGACTTCGTGCCGGAAAAGGCTTTATTACCATCGAGCAGCCTCGTGATATTAAAAAGGCAGTTGAAAAGCTGCAATCTGAAAACTGTTTAAAAACCGGGCGGTCAGCACTGCTTGAGTGTATGTCAAACCTTGTGGCAAATGAGATGTTTCCACCTGTAGATGTTTCCGGTATGCAGGCTGCCGAAGCCAAAAAAGAGACTTTGGATGACCCTGAAAATATGAAGGATTATGATACTGCTCAAATCAGCCGTGTGAGTAAAAAGGTGTTAAAAGAGGTAAGTATCTTAAGTGAAAATGTTGCGGAGCTTGTAATTGTGACAAACAATGTATTTGAAGACGGAGTCTGCTATGATGAATCAACGATGAATTACATAAAGGCAATGGGAATTGTAAACAGAGGGCTTGCTGCGATGGCAGAGTGTGTCGTTGAGGTGGTTGCAGGCATTCCTGTTGCGGTTAAGTGAAGCAGTGTGGAGGTTAAGTGTATTATGAAGTTAATAAGGTCGTGCATAGTATCTTTTTCCATGTATTCAAAGATACCTATGCCACAATTTAAATGGAATGATGATGACATGAAGTACATGCTGGTATTCTTTCCGTGGATAGGAGCTGTGATTGGACTGCTTCTTATGCTTTGGAGATATATATACTCTCATTTTGGAGTGGCGGATATCTGCTATGTATGCATAGGCGCACTCATTCCGATAGCGGTTACGGGAGGCTTTCACATAGATGGTTTTATGGATACGATGGATGCGTTTCATTCATACAAACCGCGGGAGGAAAAGCTTGCAATACTTAAGGATTCACATATAGGAGCGTTTGCCGTTATAATGCTTGCAGCCTACGGATTATTATTCATGGGAGCTTTTTCTCAGATAATGAATGATAAAGCATTTATTGTTTTTTGTGCAGGCTTTTTCATCTCAAGGTGCTTAAGCGGAATAGCTGTTGTGTCATTTAAATCGGCAAAAAGCGATGGACTGTTATTTATGTTTGCGGACACTGCACACAGAACGATTGTCAGGGCAGTACTATACATCCAGCTTGCACTGTGTATGGCTGTTTTACTCATTGTGTCACTGCCTTATGCGGTGGCCATGATTATTGTGGCAGCACTTAGCTTTTGGTATTATTATGTGAAAACAAAAAAGGAGCTTGGCGGCATCACAGGCGATACGGCAGGGTATTTTGTGTGTATATGTGAGTGCGCCATGGCAGTGGCACTGGGTGGTGTCTCTTTTATTATTTAGTATATTTGTTTTGAATATAGGAATGGTACGGATAAGTATTTTGATAAAAGTTGTACTATGAATTTTAAACTTTGGAATTGGAGAAAATATGAAGCTTGTGATAGGCGGAGTGGCACAGGGAAAGCTTGATTATGTGCTCGAAAATATGATAGAAAAAACAGAAAAATATGATGTGTATGACTGCTTTTTTCTAAAAGATGATGCTTGTGATGATAAGGAATCATACAAGGACTGGCCATGGGATTTTGCAGTTGATGATGAGCGGATATTCATAATTGATAAATTCCATTATTTTATCAGGGCTGTGCTTGAGAAAAATCTTCCACTGCAGGAATATATTTTGAAATTCATGCAGTTTGCAGAGGAAAATCCGGATACAATAGTCATTGCTGATGAGATTGGAAACGGTATAGTGCCTCTTGATGCGTTTGAGAGAGAGTACAGGGAGCAGACAGGCAGAGCAGAGATACTGCTTGCAAAAAAAGCAGACGAGGTAGTTCGCGTAATATGTGGAATCGGTCAGAAAATAAAATAAACTGTATTTTTATAAGACACGGCTGCACTGTCTCAAACAGAGAGCACAGATATCTGGGCAGGACAGATGAGCCACTCGATGAAGCCGGAGTTTTTGAGCTTAAAAATGCGCTAAATAATGGTGTATACAAGGCTTTGGAGGAAAATAGCTTAAAGGAGCAGATAATTATTACCAGCCCAATGAGGCGCTGTAAACAGACGGCAGAGATTATTTTGCCGGTTTCACAGCACTATAAAATTCATATCGTAAAAGAGTTTGCAGAGATGGATTTCGGTGAATGGGAGCTAAAAAGCTATAAGGAACTTAGCACAGATATCCGTTTCAGGGACTCATATCAGGCGTGGATTGACAGTGGTGGAACACTTGCCTTTCCAAACGGAGAGAGCAGAAAAGAGTTTTGCAAAAGAAGTATATGTGGCTTTGAGAGGGCACTCACACAGGCATTAGAGCTTAAGAGGGCTATGCCTGATAAAGAGATACAAATAGTATTTTTTGTGCATGGAGGGACTATCATGGCGATAATGAGCCATTACTGTGATATGGATTACTATGATTACCAGGTAAAAAACGGCTGTGGCTACTCGTGTGAGGTGGCTGTTGAGGGCAATGAGATTGTGTTTAATGAAATAGTGCCCATATCGCTATGATTTATTTAAGAAGGACTAACATATGTGTTATCATATTTTTGCATTTATAGCAGGCTTTGTGCTTGATTTATTAATAGGAGATCCGCATTTTATACCGCATCCGGTCAGGCTTATCGGCTCACTCATTTCTTTTTGCGATAAGAGGCTTAATTGTGATGCCGGATATAATATCTCTGAAAAAAAATTAAATCTAATAAAATATAAAAGAGGCATGCTTCTTGCTTTTACTGTAATTTTTGCAACTTTTGCAATGTCGGTAATTATTATTGTGGCTGCATACAGCATAAATCTGTATGCCGGGGTAATAGTAGAGGCTGTCATGACGTGGCAGATTCTTGCCACAAAGTGTCTTCGTGTGGAGAGCATGAGGGTGTACGATGCGCTAAGGACAGATGGAGTTGATGCTGGAAGAAGGGCTGTTTCCATGATTGTTGGCAGAGATACATCTGTGCTTGATGCAGCAGGTGTCACAAGGGCGGCAGTTGAGACGATAGCTGAAAATACATCTGACGGAGTGATTGCACCTATGCTTTACACTGCAATCGGAGGGCCGGTGCTTGGCTTTGTATACAAGGCTGTGAATACGATGGATTCGATGCTTGGCTACAAAAATGATAAATATATGTATTTTGGCAGATTTGCTGCAAGGCTTGATGATGTGGTCAATTTCATACCGGCAAGAATCAGTGCATATCTGATGATTGCTGCGGCATTTATCGGTGGTAGGCATTTTGATGGCAAAAATGCATACCACATCTTTAAAAGGGATCGTTTCAATCACGCAAGCCCAAACTCAGCCCAGACAGAGTCCGTATGTGCGGGAGCTTTAAGGGTGCAGCTGGCGGGTGATGCAGTGTATTTCGGGAAGCTTGTGAAGAAAAAATACATAGGAGACGGTCTGCGTGAGATAGAGTACGAGGATATAAAGCGTGCAAACAGGCTGATGTATATTACTGCGTTTTTGTGTGAGCTTTTATCTGTGGCGGTTATAAGTCTTGTTTTAATATTGCTTTGAATATGGAAGAATTGATGTAAGAATTGATGGAGGACTTGAATGAAAAGCATCCATGGTGGTGACATATACAACAATAAAGTAAATATGGATTTTTCGGTAAATATCAATCCTCTTGGCATACCGCATTCTGTTAAAGAGGCTATGAGTGATGCACTTTCGTATGCAGACAGATATCCCGACATGGCGTGCAGTGGCCTTAAAAAAGCGATATCAGAGTATTTCACTCAGCAAGGTTGCAGCATACAAAGCGAGGATGTAATTCCCGGAAACGGAGCCTCAGAGCTTTTTATGGCGATAGCTCATGCCATAAAACCAAAAAAAGCAGTACTTCCGGCCCCGGGCTTTTTCGGTTATGAGCATGTGCTTCGTGCAGTCGGCTGTGATATCGGATATTTCCTGCTGGATGAGCAGAGTGATTTTTCTCCTGCTGCACGGCGGGATGCTTTAATGGATATGCTTACAGATGATACAGATATATTTTTTATCGCAAATCCAAACAATCCGACAGGGTATCTTGCAGACTGCACTTTCATGAAGCAAATAATAGGGCATTGCAAAGAAAAGTATATTTATGTGGTGGCAGATGAATGCTTCATGGGCTTTTGTGAAAAAAATTATTCTGTTTTGTCACTTTTATGTGACTATGACAATCTGATTGTTGTAAGAGCCTTTACCAAGCTTTTTGCTATTCCGGGAGTAAGGCTTGGATATATGCTCAGTAAAAATGAGGCAGTAAGACAAAAGGTTCAAAGAAATCTGCCGGAGTGGAACGTGTCTGTCCTGGCACAGATGGCAGGAGAGGCATGCATTATGGAATCAGAGTATATTAAAGAAACGGCATCGTATGTGAGCGGACAAAGAAGGCTGCTGTCAGATGGACTAAAAAAGCTTGGTTTTAAGGTATATAAAAGTGATGCTGATTTCATACTGTTTTACAGCAAGCTTCCATTATATGATATACTGCTTAATAAGGGAATACTGATACGGGACTGCTCCAACTATGTGGGGCTTTCGGAAGGGTATTTTCGAGTGGCGGTAAAGACATTTAATGAAAATGTAAGATTATTGAAAGTGATAGGTGAGTGTATTGAAAAAAATTAAACAGTTAGAGCCGATGGAGATTGAAAAGAGAAGCTTTGAGATAATTTCACATGAGCTGTCTGAAATGCAGATTACGCTGCCTGCTGATCAGGAGATGATAACAAAAAGAGTCATACACACGAGTGCTGATTTTGATTATATACAGACGCTTAAATACTCTAAGGACGCCGTTGCTATCGCAAAAAGGCTGATATCAGAGGGCGCTGATATAGTGACCGATACCAACATGGCTCTTTCAGGCATAAATAAAAAATACCTGGCAAAATTCGGCGGACAGGCGCACTGCTTTATGGCTGATGATGAGGTCGCTCTTATTGCAAAGGAGAAAAAGACAACGCGCGCGGCAGTAAGCATGGAGTTTGCATCAAGGATAGATAAGCCTGTGATTTTTGCGATAGGAAATGCACCGACAGCGCTTATAGAGCTGTACGATATGATAGAAAAAGGAATATATAAGCCTGCATTTGTAATTGGTGTGCCGGTGGGCTTTGTCAATGTGGAGGCAGCCAAGGAGCTAATTATGGAGACCGGAGTGCCATACATAGTAAATGTCGGACGAAAGGGTGGCAGCAATATTGCAGCTGCCATATGCAATGCGCTGATTTACAGTCTGGTTGATAGAGGCTGATGCATGAGGAAATTTAGTGATTATGAGATACGGATTTACCACAGGAAGCTGTGCTGCGGCGGCATCAAAGGCGGCGGCATATATGCTTTTAACCGGAAAGGCTAAAAACAAAATAACGATTCAGACACCTAAGGGAATAGCTTACACGGCTGATATCACCGACATAAAAAGAAGTGAAAATGAGGTAAGCTGCGCCGTGATAAAAGACGGAGGGGATGACCCGGATGTGACCACCGGAGCTTATATATATGCTTCTGTACGGATTTTGCATTCCGATACCTGTGCGTTATGCAAAAAAAAGCAGGATTTGGTTATCATAAATATAGACGGTGGTGACGGAGTGGGAAGAGTCACCAAACCCGGATTAGACCAGCCTGTCGGAAACGCGGCTATCAATCATGTGCCGCGTGAGATGATTGAAAAAGAGGTAAGGGAGGTCTGTGAGCTTTTGGATTTTAAGGGGACACTTGACATCACAATCTCGGTTCCAAAGGGAAAGGAGCTTGCAGAAAAGACCTTTAATCCAAGGCTTGGGATAGTTGGTGGTATATCAATTCTCGGCACAAGCGGTATTGTTGAGCCCATGAGCTCACAGGCTCTTATTGATACGATAAGGGTGGAGCTTAGGCAGAGATATTCGTTTGGGTATGATTATGTGGCGGTTGCTCCGGGAAATTACGGTCTTGACTTTATGAAGGAAAGCTATGGCTATGATCTGGACAGGAGTGTCAAATGCTCCAACTTTATCGGTGAAACAATTGATATGGCTGCAGATATGGGCTTTAAGAGGATGTTTTTGACAGGACATATAGGAAAGCTCATAAAGGTAGCAGGAGGCATCATGAACACTCATTCGAGGGAAGCAGACTGCAGGATAGAGCTTTTGACGGCATTTGCGTTTAAGTGCGGTGTAGCGCCCGAATACATAAAGCGCATTATGGACAGCCTTACGACAGAGGAGGCCCTGGCGGCACTTAAGGAAAGCGGCAGGCTGTATGAGGTGATGGATTATGCAATGGAGCGCATATGCTTTTATCTGGATAAGAGGGCAAAGGGCAGACTTGAGATAGACTGTATCATGTATTCAAACGAATTTGGTGAGCTTGCAAAAAGCAGAAAGGCAGAAAAATGGTTTACTTTGTTGGCGCAGGAACAGGCGCAGCAGATTTAATAACAGTACGCGGAATGCGTCTTTTACAAAAGGCAGATGTGATAATTTATGCAGGCTCGCTTGTTAATCCAGAGCTTTTGGACTATGCAGGGGAGAGCTGTGAAATATATAACAGTGCAAAAATGACACTGGATGAGGTCATCGCAGTCATGAAAGCTGCTGAGGCTGACGGAAAAATTACTGTGCGCCTGCACACGGGAGAGCCAAGCATATACGGCGCAGTGCGCGAGCAGATGGATGAGCTTGATTCTCTTTTAATACCATATGAGAGTTGTCCGGGCGTGAGCGCGTGCTTTGGCGCTGCTGCATCGCTCAACATTGAGTACACGCTCCCCGGTATTTCCCAGTCGCTCATCATCACACGCATGGAGGGGCGCACGAAGGTGCCGCCTAAGGAGAGCATAGCAAGCTTTGCCTCACACCACGCTTCCATGGCGATTTACTTAAGCACCGGGCTTTTAGAGAAGCTTACGGAAAGCCTTATTGAGGGAGGATACGCGGCAGATACACCTGCTGCAATTGTATACAAGGCAACCTGGCCACAGGAGGAGGCATACGTGTGCACTGTCGCTACACTTAAGCAGACTGCGAGAGAGCACAATATCACAAAGACAGCGATAGTGCTTGTGGGGGATGTAATAGCTCACCGGCATTACGAGAAATCAAGACTTTACGCACCGGATTTTTCGACAGAGTATCGCAAGGCTTCAGTAGAGTCAAAGGATAACGATTGAAAAAAGGCGTGAATATATAAATATGGGAAATATATGGGAACTGAAAATATGAAAATTTGCATTGTAAGCTTCACAAAAAAGGGCTATGAGCTGTCATGTGACATAGCTTATAAGCTTGAAAAAAGTGAATATGAGGTGGAGATTTTTACCAAGTGCTCGAGATTATCGGATGAGAATATTAAAAATTCCACCGATGAAAATTATAGAAATACCGGCTACATATCACAAAATATATCAGACTGGACAGCTGCACAGATGAGTGAAAAAAAGTCTCTGATTTTTATCGGAGCATGCGGTATTGCAGTGAGGGCTATAGCTTCTTCTGTAAATAACAAGCTTAAAGACAGTCCTGTTATTGTGATAGATGAGCTGGGGAAGTTTGTTATTCCGATTCTTTCAGGGCATGTGGGAGGTGCCAATGAGCTTGCTGTATTATTAGCAGCACTGATGAATGCCACACCTGTTATAACAACCGCTACTGATATCAATAATAAATTTGCAGTTGATGTTTTTGCAAAGAAATGCAGGCTTGCAATAGTCAATAAAGATGGCATCGCCGGAGTATCATCAAAGGTATTGGCAGGGGAAGTGGTTACTTTGTCGGTCGACCGGGAGCACATCCCGGCTAAGCACAGAAGTCTTATAAAGGCATTTTTCGATGAAGCTGATATGAGTGCTGATGCAATAAAAACAGTGGACTTCCCACCTGCTTACGGAGCTGATATTGTAGTATCATGCGAAAAAGCAAAGAACCCTAAAAATGGCAGTATTTACTTAAAACCCACACAATTTGTACTTGGTATTGGGTGCAGAAGGGGTACAGCGTTTGAAAATATTGACAGGGCAATCAGACAAAGTCTTTTAAAGCTGCAAATAGATATTTCGGATATAGACATGATTGCATCAATAGATGTGAAAAAAGATGAACCGGGAATAAAGGAATTTTGCGATAGAAACAGGATAGAATTTGTCACTTATACCGCGGATGAGCTCATGGCGGTGCAGGGAGAATTCAGTGCCTCGCAGTTTGTCAGGGAGCATGTTGGAGTGGACAACGTGTGCGAGCGTGCAGCAGTGCTTGCATGCAGCAGGGAATGTAATGAAGCAGGAAAACTTGTCTATAAAAAGCATAAATATGACAGAGTAACGGTTGCGGCAGCAAGGTATCCTGATTAATCATAAATGAGGGGCAAAATACCTTTTGACCCTCATATCATTAAAAAATTGCAAATAGCTGCATGGTTATATAAAATTAGTAGAGATGGAGATTAACATGAATAAAATTTACATAGTAGGTATGGGGCCGGGCTTTGAAAGCATGATGACAAAGCAGGCGATTGACGCCCTGGAAGCGAGTGATGTCATAGTGGGATACACCGTATATATAAAGCTGCTTGGAGAAAAATTCCAGACAAAAGAGCTTTTGACCACTCCGATGCGTCAGGAAAAAGAAAGATGTCATCTGTGCTTTAAAAAGGCACTTGAGGGCAAAACAGTCTCCCTTGTATGTAGTGGCGATGCCGGAATATACGGACTGGCCTCTCTTATGTATGAGATTGGGCAGGAATACGATAACGTAGAGCTTTCGGTAATACCCGGCATTACAGCGGCAAACAGTGGTGCGGCAGTGCTTGGAGCACCATTAAATCATGATTTTTGTACCATCAGCTTAAGTGACCTGCTCACGCCGTGGGATAAGATTGAAAAGCGCCTTGTGGCTGCTGCAGAGGGTGATTTTGTCATAGCACTGTACAATCCGTCAAGCCACAAGAGAAAGGACTATCTGATGAGAGCCTGTGATATTCTGCTTCGTGCGATAGAGCCGGAACGACCATGCGGCTATGTCGAAAATATCGGACGTGAGGGAACAAGCTATACGGTCTGTACTCTCGGTGAGCTTCGCAGTGCACAGGTCAACATGTTTACGACAGTATTTATCGGCAATGAGGGTACACAAATAATTGACGGAAAGCTTGTCACAAGGAGAGGATATCAGATTGAGTAAAATACTGATTTTTGCAGGAACAACAGAGGGGCGTAAGCTTTCAGAGCATCTGTGTGAAAGAGGCATAGAGCATACGGTTTGCGTGGCAACAGAATACGGTGAAATTGTGCTGCAGCAAAATCCACTCGCGCATGTTCATATGGGGCGTATGGACAGCGAAGGCATGAGAAGCTTCTTTGCGGAACAAAAATGTAAGCTCATAGTGGATGCAACCCATCCGTATGCAGCCATTGTTACCGAAAATATAAAGCAGGCAGTTTATGCTTTTAATGAGGCACATGCTGTTACAGACAATCAGGCGGATAGCAGCATATCAGAAAATATCGAATATGTGCGTCTTAAAAGAGATACGGATATATCAGCAGATTATGATAATATCCGCTATTTTGAGGACAATGAAGCATGTGCAAAGGCACTTAACAATACAGACGGAAATATACTGCTCACAACAGGAAGCAAGGAGCTGTCAGTGTATTGTAAAACCTCAGACGTAAGGGAAAGATTGTATGTGCGCGTGCTTCCGGGGCTTGAGAGCATAAGCTTGTGCATGCACAATGATATTACAGGAAAGCACATTCTGGCATTGCAGGGACCGTTTAGCACACAGCTTAATGAGGCGCTTATTGATCAGTATGATATCAGATGTCTGGTCACCAAAAAAAGCGGTGCGGCCGGGGGCTTTATTGAGAAAATAGCTGCCGCAAAAAATAAAAATATTCCGGTCTATATTGTGGGACAAAGCGTGCAGGATGATGGAATGTCATTTGAAGCTGTTTGTGAATATATTGACAGGAAATATAACAAGCTTCATATCATGCTTGCCGGCATTGGAATGGGAAATGATGCTTGCATGACAAAAGCTGTTTCAGATGCAATAGAAAGCGCTGATATTATACTTGGCGCAAGCCGCATGATAGAAAAATACAGTGCGAAGATAGACAAAAAGCCGTATTATCTTGCAGAACAGATTATTCCTTATCTATACGAAATTTGTGCAGATACTGCAAAAATCAGTAATGTTCTTATATTATTCTCGGGAGATACGGGCTTTTACAGTGGAAGCAAAAAGCTGTATCTGGCGATAAAAAATGAAATATCTGAAGGAAAATTAAATGCGGATGTGTCAATCCTTCCTGGAATTTCATCTGTATCATATATGGCGGCAGCAGTCGGTGAAACCTACAGCGATGCATATATATGCAGCATTCACGGAGTAAAGCTTTCTAATATCACATCACGGATCAGCCACCATGCAAAAACATTTATGCTGATGTCAGGTGTAAAGGATGTGAATATGCTTGGACACCTATTAAGCAGTGATGAAAGGTATGGTTTACAAAATAGCTCGGTAACTGTAGGATACCAGCTATCATATCCGGATGAAAATATATCGCAGCTTTCACCACAGGAGTGCACAAAGCTTAAAAGGGAGGGACTGTATATATGTATGATAAAAAATCCCAATCCGGTTGCAAAAAATGTTACACCGCAGCTAAGTGATGCAGCATTTATCCGTGAAAAGGTTCCGATGACCAAAGAGGAAATAAGGCATGTAAGCATCTGCAAGCTTCATTTGAAATCGGATTCAGTGCTTTATGATGTGGGAAGCGGAACAGGCTCCATAGCGGTAGAGGCCGCATCACTTTCCGATGATATGGAGGTCTATGCCATCGAGCAGAAGGAAAATGCCGTGCAGCTTATCACGCAAAATAAAGAAAAGCATGGACTTGAAAATATCCATGTTATAAATGCAAAGGCTCCTGACGGAATGGATAGTCTTCCAAAGCCGACACATGCATTTATCGGAGGCAGCAGTGGCAATCTAAAGGAGATAATAGAGGCTCTTAAAGCGAAAAATCCACATATACGTATAGTGATAAATGCAATTTCCATGGAAACAATTTGTGAGATAAAGGAAATATTGGCGGCATATGATATGAAAAATGAGGATATCGTGCAGCTGCAGGTCAGCCGCTCAAAGCAGATAGGACATTACCATCTGATGCAGGCGGAAAATCCAGTATGGATATGTTCGTTTGAATTTTAACCTGGGCTTTTATGCTGCACAGCATCTATAATAAACCACCGAAGGCTGATATTTTTAATGTATATGATGAAATAAAGGATAAACACATGAAAATAAATCGTTTTATGATAGCCGCGCCCAAAAGCGGCAGTGGCAAAACAATGATAACCTGCGCTTTACTGCAGCTATTAAAGGATAACGGAAAAAACGTATCATCATATAAGTGCGGACCTGATTATATTGACCCAATGTTTCACAAAAAGGTGCTTGGCGTACCATCAAAAAATCTCGATACGTTTTTTACGGACGAAAAGACAACAGTGCAGCTTTTCTTAGATGAAAGAGCCGATGGTGATTTTGCAGTGCTTGAGGGCGTGATGGGATTATATGACGGGCTTGGCGGAATATATGAGCAAGGTTCGTCATACCATCTGGCAAAGGTGACGCAGACTCCGATAATACTCGTGGTGGATGCAAAGGGCATGGGAAAGTCAGTGCTTGCTCTTATAGCCGGTTTTTTGCAGTATGACACGCACCACTTGATTAAGGGGGTTCTGCTCAATCGGATGTCGAAGGGCTATTATGATATCATAAAGCCTCTGATAGAGAAGGAGCTTTCCGTAGAAGTAGTAGGGTATTTTCCGGAACAGAAGGATATCGGGCTTTCAAGCAGACATCTGGGGCTTGTCATGCCGGATGAGCTTTCAGATATAAAAAAACAGCTTAATGAAACTGCCGACAGACTAAAAAAGACTATAGATATGGATTTGCTTAAGGATATAGCTGCAGAGGCGGATGAAATCGGTGACAGCGAAAATGCAGATGTATATAATGAAAAAAGTATAGGTAATTGTAATCAAAATGAATTTTCGCAAAATAAAGCAATAAATATAGTAAACATAGCTGTTGCCATGGACGAAGCATTCTGCTTTTATTACGAAGATAACCTCAGGCTCCTTGAAAAATGTGGAGCAAAATTACAGTATTTTTCGCCATTGCATGATACAGAACTACCTGATAACTGTGATGCATTGCTGCTGGGTGGCGGTTATCCGGAGCTGTATGCAAAGGAACTGAGTAAAAACGTATCTATGCTGAATGTCATAAAAAAAGCTTTTAGAGCCGGAATGCCGACGGTTGCAGAGTGTGGAGGGTTTATGTATCTTCACACATATATCCGTGACATCTGTGATGATACAGAGGAGCAAAACAAGGCTGATGTACAAAATAAAGCAGATATACAAAACAAAGCAGATATACAAAATGATATGAATAAGTCGCAGCTTGTGGGCGCATTAGATGGTGGGTGTCATTTTAAGGGAAAGCTGGTCAGGTTCGGGTATATTGAACTGGAAGAAAAGCATAGCAATTTCCTGCCACCGGATGAAAAGATAAGAGCACATGAATTTCATTATTACGACAGCACCGATAACGGAACGGACTGCATTGCGACAAAACCTGCTACAGGAAGGAAGTATGACTGTGTGATAAGTAGGGATAATTACTGGCTTGGATTTCCGCATCTGTATTATCCGTCAAATCCGCATTTCGCTGAGAATTTCATAAAGAAAGCGCAGGAGTATGAAAGGAATAAAAATGGAAAACTCATATAAATATTTTAAAAATACAGATTGCAAATATTTTCCGTGTCACAAGGGACTTTCGGATGACTTTAATTGTCTGTTTTGTTATTGTCCTATGTATAGTATGCCAAACTGTCCCGGAAGTAAGAACTACATAGAGAAGAATGGCAAAAAAATCAAGGTATGCACAGACTGTACGTTTCCACACAGACCGGAAAATTATGATAAGATCATACAGATTTTGATTAGGAATAATAATAACTGAATTATGGACTTTGAGGAGTATATTTGATAGTATATTTATGGAAATTTAGGTTTTAGAAAGTCAGAGGGAATTAAATTGGAGATTAAATGTGAATACTGTGGTTCCATGATACCTGAGACTGTTGAGCAGTGCCCTTATTGTGGTGCCAGCAATAATTCAATAAAAAGGACGGCAGACGGTACGCCGAAGACCATAGCAGAGCTTGCAAAATGGTACGAGGACAGACATCTTCCACCATATGAAATCACACGATTTTTTATAGGAATCGACTACAGACAGCCTAGGGCATTTGGTATTTATCAGGCTGGAAATGAATTTATCGTCTACAAAAATAAGGCCGACGGCACTCGTGCGGTGCGATATCAGGGTACAGATGAGGCGTATGCCGTTAATGAGCTGTATCTTAAATTAAAGGATGAGATTTTAAATCAAAAAGCGCATCAGCAGAAGCATACGAATGAGGATTTTGTTCAGGAAACGAAGAAGATGTTTTCAGATACATTTTCATCTAAAAATGTAAATGAGTATATCATTAAGCCATCTATTGCTATGGTTATAGGCATTGTTATGTTCATTGTCCTGATTATAGTTGGATTTGCACTCAATGATACGTATAAGGGCATTGGCTGGGATTTGCTGATATCGGGTATTGCCGGTATTGTAGGCGCATTTTTCCTGACAGACTTTATTGAAAATCACAAAAGGTTTAAGCCGTTTGGAATGTACGCAGCATGGCTTAAAAAGCCAAAAGGCAGTGCAATGCGCCATGCCATGCATTATTTTATTACTGTTCTTCTAATTGCACTTGTAATCATTACACCTATACACAATTATTGCAAAACAGATTACTTTAAGTATAATGACACAGTCTATGTAAACAGTCATTATAGCTGGTTCGAATACGATGACGACAGCTATGATTATAATGAAATCAGCCGCTCGGCTGTTCCACAGGAGGTTTTGGACAACAAATCTCTATATGGCTATGACTATTCAGATCTGGTGTGGGACAGCTCGATTATTAAATTTGAGAATAGCGGCTATTATGAAGACCATTATGAGAGCTCAGGCAGCTCGAGCAGTGATTATGACAGCGATTATGATTGGGATTCCGGTGATAGCTGGGATTCAGGTGGCAGTGACTGGGATAGTGACTGGTGATTATTGCATAACATAAAAATATGGCAGGAAGGGATATAGACAATCAGCTAAATATACACACAAAGCAATAAGAAATATGATATAAAGCAGTCTTTCACATTTAGGATCGACTGCTTTTTCGTATCATTTGATGCTAAGCGTGAAATGAAAAAATGGCACAGTAAACGCCAAAATCAATTTAATGGAAATTTAATAAAACTTGAAAACCCTGTAAAATCAAGGGCTTTAAAAATTACTTTAAAATAATTAGCACTCATCTCTTAAAATGAAAGTCGATTTTTGCCCTGTCTTGTGTATCCCGAAAGTGGCTATTTTACAGGCTTTCTGGGGCATCAGTCGTTTTGTCTGGTGCAGGAAGATGACGGATATTATTTCAGTGCAGATTCTTGGTTTACAATTGGGATTCTCGGGTTACATTTCACCCTCGGGTTACTATTTACCGTGATTTTAAATGCGATATTTCGGAATTGAATTACGATTTTTGATAGATTAGATTGTTTGAAACGCATTTTTATGATATGATGATAAATAACAGGTGATAAATACCATGTGAACAGATATTTCAAGCAAATAAGATTGAGGTGAAAAAATGGCAGTTAGTTACAAGAAATTGTGGAAATTGTTAATTGATAAAGAAATGATGAAGAAAGATTTGCGTGCAATGACAGGAGTTAGTACAACAACGATGTCTCGATTATCAAAAGATGAAAATGTAAGTACAGAGATTCTGTCAAAGATATGTTCTGCTTTGAATTGTGACGTGGGAGATATCATGGAATTTGTTCCTGATAAAAAAGAGGAGCAGTAAGGAGGTGTGGGAACATGGATCATTCTTATCCTTATATTGCTTCTTTGACTAGAGAGCCGTTTCTTTTTTACGAAATGCGTTCCACTGCAAAGCTTATGTCAGAAGGAATTTCTGATGATGCGATTGTCAAAGAAATTGTAGAGCAGAATCTTTTTCAGTACCCAACGGAAAAATCTATCACACGCATGGCGAAAGCCTGCATCAAACGGCTTCATGCACTGGAAGATGATTCTCTGGTTTCTGCGATTGCTTCACAGCCGACGGATGTGGCAAAACAGATTTGTCTGTATGCATTGATGAAGCAGAGTCGACTGGTTTGGGAATTTATGCTGACCGTCATTGGCGAGAAGTACAGATTAAGGGACACGTCTTTTGGTAAGATAGATTTGAATACATTTTTTATGCGCTTGCAGGAGCAGAATGATACCGTAGCTTCCTGGAGCGATACTACAATAACAAAGTTAAAACAGATAATTGCCAGAGTGCTTGTTGAAACAGAATATCTCGACAATCTCAAGGCAGATCATTTGAATCCAGTATGGCTGCATCCTGTTTTGGAGAATGCCATCAGAAGCAATGGCGACACGGCGATACTGCCAGCGTTTAATTGCTTTTCTTACGCCTAAGCGTGCAAAGAAATGCTCCAGTGGAGCATTTTGTGTAGGAGGTAGTCAATGAGTGACATAAAAGAACGCCTGGACAAAGTTCGGGCATTGATTCAGGAACCGGAGTTCCTGGAAGGCAAGGGACTCAGCAATGAGGTGAATATCAGAATCTTCTGTTATGAACCGGAGAATGAAATGGTTGTCCGCCATTTTGTGAATCAGTTGGAAACCGATCAGTCCTTAGATTGCCATTTGATTGTTTGTAATTTATATAAAACATTTCTTTCTATCTGCGATGATATGGACATCACAGATGCGATTCCGGATATGGAAGAAGCTGACGGAAGTGCTTATCTTCTGGAGCAGCTTAACTCCGCAATCGGCAATGGAGAGTTCATTGATAAAATCCAGTATGAGCCACACGAACCGGGTGATGTGCTGATGCTGACAGGTGTGGGCGAGGTGTTCCCGTTTATGAGAATCCATACGTTACTGGAAGCTTTGCAACCGTATTTTTCAGATGTTCCGATTTTGGTTATGTATCCGGGTGAGTTTGATGGTCGTCATGTAAAACTGTTCAATCGATTGACACCAAATGATTATTACCGGGCATTCAATGTCATAGATTAAGGGGGATAAAGCCATGATGATTCGAGATATGTTTGCGGATGACATTAACCGCAAAATCAATGGTGTAATTAAAGTAGATCAGGCTGCTGATGATGTAATCGAGCAGGAGTTAAATGAATATGTCATTACCAGAGAATTGAAGAAACATTTCATTACGTTCTTCAACTATTACGGTGATGCTTTCGACCAGCCGACAGCCGATATGGGCGTTTGGATTTCCGGTTTCTTTGGAAGTGGTAAATCTCACTTCCTGAAAATGCTTTCCTACATTTTGGAAAATAAAGAGGTAAAAGGCATTCGCAGTGTGGAGCGTTTTCGTAAAAAGTTTGAGGATGACCCGGCAACTTTTATGCTGATCGACCGTGCCACGAAGGGGCAGACGGAAACCATTCTTTTCAACATTGATATTGAAGGCTTCAGCAATAAAGACAAGACTGCTGTACTTCGTGTATTTGCAAAGATGTTCTACAACCATCTGGGATTTTACGGTGAAAATCTGAAAGTTGCCATGATGGAGCGTTATATTGACCAGCAGGGTAAGACAGAGGAGTTCCGCAGAGTTTTTGAAGAAAAGAAAGGCAAGCCTTGGCTTGAAATGCGCCGTGCCTTTGCTTTCAATGGAAAGTTCATCATCCCGACACTGATGGAAGTTCTGGATATGAGCGAGGACGATGCCAAGACGTGGTTCAATGATAAAACTACAACAGAAATTTCTATTGCACAGCTTGTGGAAGATATGAAAGCCTATGTAGATACCAAGCCTGCTAACTTTCGTCTGCTGTTTATGATTGACGAGGTTGGTCAGTATGTTGGTACGGATACCGATATGCTTTTGAACCTCCAGTCTCTGACCGAGAAAATCGGAAGTGAGTGCGAAGGTAAGATCTGGGTGATCTGTACCGGACAGGAAGCGATTGATGAAATCATCAAAGTTCGTGCCGATGAGTTTTCCCGTATTCAGGCTCGTTTCAAAACAAGATTGAGCTTATCTTCTTCCTCCGTGGACGAAGTTATCCAGAAGCGTATCTTGAAAAAGAAATCGGAAGCAACGACGGATTTGGAAACCGTTTATGAGCAGAATGATTCTGTCCTTCGTAACCTATTCAGCTTCAGTGGCTCTATTCTGGACATTAAAGGCTACTCCGGTCCGAGAGAATTTACAGAGAACTTCCCATTCGTGCCGTATCAGTTTATTATCATGCAGAAAGTATTTGCTGAAATCCGGAAACACGGAAATTCTGGTAAGCACCTGTCCGGCGGTGAGCGTTCCATGCTCTCCGGTTTCCAGGAAGCTGCACAGAAAATTCAGGAGAAGGATGAGTATGCACTTGTTCCGTTCTTCCGTTTTTATGATACCGTACATACTTTCCTGGACGGCTCTATCCGCCGGGTAATCGAGCGTTGCCAGAAAGCAGCCGACAACGGCGATGGCATCGAACAGCAGGATGTAGATGTATTGAAACTTCTGTACTTGATTCGATATATTGATGATATTCCTTCCAATCTGGACAATATCGTTATCCTTATGGCAGACGATATTCGTGTGGATAAGATTATCATGCGTGAAGCTGTCCGAGGATGCCTTGATCGTCTGATGAGTCAGAACTATATCGGCAGAACCGGTGACACTTATAACTTCCTGACTGACGAAGAACAGGATATTCAGCGTGAAATAAGAGATACAAATGTGGATACTGCTTCTATCGTGGAGCGTATTGCTCAGATGATTTACGGTGATATTTTCACAACCAAGAAGTTCCGTTATGGAAAATATGACTTTGCTTTCGATCAGATGGTGGACGGCATTACAGTTGGAGTGGCAACAGGTGGTATGCGTCTGCGTTTCCTGACCGTTGCTACTGATGCCATTGAAAAAACAGATTACCGTCTGATGGCAGAGTCCAAAGGCAACGAAGCAATCGTGGTTCTGGCTGATACGCCTTATTATGAATCTTTGGAATCTGCCATGAAGATTCGTAAGTATGTAAAACAGAGAAATGTAAGCCAGCTTCCTAAGAGTGTGCAGAAAATCATCAGCGATCAGCAGGACGAAGCCACAAAATATGAAGAAAGTGCTATGGCCGAATTACAAAATGCGATCGAAGGGGCGCAGTTCTATGTAGACGGTGAGCATCTGGAAATCAAATCTGGAAATGCTAAGAGCAAGATTGACCAGTCGCTTGAATATCTAGTTGCCCATGTATATAGCAAGCTCGACCTGATTACAGATAATGCAGGCAGTGACGCAGATATTATCGCAATTCTGACAGGTGCGGTAACAGCACTTCCGGGCATGGAACCGAACCGTGATGCTG